>Ga0307508_10003371_pt1 | contig 16198 bp, 10 predicted proteins | sample 9_EM_MG_FD_203089 | JGI IMG/M metagenome (GOLD analysis project Ga0307508, IMG submission 203089) | Populus trichocarpa ectomycorrhiza microbial communities from riparian zone in the Pacific Northwest, United States - 9_EM | ecosystem: Host-associated > Plants > Roots > Unclassified | place...
CCCACCGGCCCCGCTGCGGACCATGTCGCGGCTTCCTCCCTTGGGGCTTATCCAACATCCGCCCTCCGGCCGTGGCTCCTCTCTGCCATCGAGAACTGCACGGTCGGATATCGGATAAACCTAAACACTAGCCGTCGTCCACGACCGGCAGCTTGCCAACGATCAACTCCGGCCACCAGATCAATAGGTCCGGCGTGGGGATTCCACGCACTATTCAGCCACGATTTGGCATTCGGTCTCAGCTCTAATAGGACAAGGTTTGACAAGCTGTTGGGAGGCGCTTGGTGGTCCCGATTTCATCTAGGAATTCCAGTGCACGAACTCGACCGTCAGTACCCAGAGCCAAGCAACCTGCCATCGGCTGGGTCCTGATCTCCCGGGCAGAGGTTGCCAAGGCCGAGGCGCTACTGAGCGACCGGCAGCGCGGCGTCGTCGACGAGCTGGGATTGCTCTCCATCCATCAGGCATTCGCTGACCGGCTGTTTCCCGGCACGTCGGTGCTGCACACCCGCCTAAGGTACGCGTTGTTCGTGCCCTGGCTGATGCAGGCCGCCGCCAAAGCCGCCAATCCGGTTCAGAAGCTGGAGCAACTTGAGTTCGTCCTGACCGGGAGGCTCAAGCTTGGGCTGACCAACAAGGCGGCCAGTGAGGACGACACCGGCATCATCGGATCGCGCGTGTACGAGAAGCGTAAGCCTGCGGCCCAGCCTGCCTCGTTCTCGTACTGGTCGGCCCTGGCCACATGGGGCATCCTCGGGCGCGACCACAGGCATTCAGCCCCCTCGCGCGAATCGGTCCTTGAGGAGTTGGGATCGGAGCGCAAGGGCGGGTCCGCAGTCGATCTCGATGGGCAACCCCTGTCCACTGGACCCACGTACTTTCAAGACCTGCCTCCGCAACCTCCTGCGCTGCTGGAAGATCCCAAGGGCGTGACCTTCAAGCTGCCGGCCCATGAAAGGCAATACCTCCGCAACCGTCTGCGGTCGAGCAAGGCGCCGACGTTGGAAGACGAGACGCCGCGCGAGTCATTCCTCGCAGCGCTGGCTCGCAACACGGTGAGGCCGCTAGAGAAAACCGAACTGTGGGATGACGCTGCCGTCTGCGCATGCGTTCCAAAGGAAGATGAGGAGCTCATTGACCTGGCCCGCCACATCTCCGCGCTGGGCGGCATCGTCCGGGCGGTGTATCTCGCCTTCGTCGAACAAGCTTGTGCGGACAAGAAGTTCCTCACCAGCCGGGTGCATCGAGATCACCTTATCAAGTGCCGCACCGATTGGGGTGCCGAAGCGATGAAAGCCGACCTTGAGAAGCTGGTCTCGGAAGGGTTAGGGCTGGAGCACAACAAGCTGTACGAGCTTCTCGAAGCCACGCAGGCTTGGCTCGCGACGCCTGCAGCGCTGCCGAAGGCTTCCGTCAGAAAGCTCTATGCGAATCTGGAGCGCGAGCGCAAACAAGGCCGAGCACGTCTCAGCGGCAAAGCCGGCGCCAGCCAGCAACTGCGACGGTGGGCGCGATCCGGCGAGCGCGCCAGCACGGCGGGCCGGCTTCACTTCCGCTGGCCCAGCGTGAGCCGCTTGATCCGGGATCTCCATGAGTAGCCGCAACGAAGCATCGACGGCAAGCGACGAAGACGACAAGCAGGCCAAGCACCTCCCAACGTCGTCGCTGCTGGATGTGCTGACACCACCTATGGGCTACATCGTCGACCGCGCGCTGTGCTCCGCCTACGCTGGTCAGTGCTCCGTTCTCGTCGCCATGCTGGCAGCGATGGTCCGCCAAGGCACGGCCGAAGGCAAAGGTTCCTCAGACCTTGCGCTCGCACGTGCGCTGGAGAGGTTGAAGGACCGGGTGCACTTCCTTGTGCAGCACGGACGCCTGATCGGCCCGAGGAGCGCAAGCCCGATCCTCAATATGCTCGACAGATTCGTCGTGCCCGTGAAGTACGACGAGCGCACAGCGTCATGGCATCCCAAAGTGTGCGTCGTGCGTTGCGTGAACCGCGGCAGCGCGAAAGCCAAGCCAGTCTGGCGCCTGTGGATCGGCAGCCGGAATTTCACGAAAGACGAGTCGTGGGATATGGCGCTCTCGCTCACGGGCGAGGCTGACGGCAAAGGCGATGAACTGGCCGGCGTCGTTTCGATCACCCGCCGGCTCGCCCAACAGGCCGGCGTGGAAGCCCAATGGCTGGACGCGCTCAAGGAGTTGGGCACGGTCCGATGGCAAGTCCCTGCCGGCTTGCGAATCGACAAGCTGGCGCTGTTCACGCACGGAGACTTGAAGCGTGACCTGGAGCCGGTGTCCGCAAACGCGCGCAGCGTCTTGGCGGTCTCGCCATTCCTCGATGAGTGGGGCGTCAGCAACCTTCTGAGACTCCTGCCGCCGACCTCCGATCCGTCGAAGAAGCCCAGGCTGATCTCGACGGCGTCGTGCTTGTCGGAGATGGCGAAGAAGCATCGACCTGCCCTCGCCCGATACAACCCGCGGTCGCTCCCCGAGTCGAGCCAGGACGATCAGCCCGAGGAAGTCGATGAACCCGGCAATGAAGGGTCTGACGCTGGCGCAGATGTCGCGGAGAGCCGTGGCCTGCACGCGAAGTTCATCTGGATCGAGACACCTAAGCGCGGTGAGCTAAGGCTGGGCAGCACGAACCTCACAAGGCGTGGATGGAAGGAGAACGCGGAAGTGCTGGCGACCGTCTCGGTCGCACTGCCTGGCGGGGACTACAGCGAGCAACTGAGGAGCGGCCTGAAAGCCTTCGACGACTTCTGCTCCGAATACGAGCTAGGAGAAGAGGACGTCATCTCCAACGACGAACTTTGCCTGCAAAGGGAGTTCGACGACACCCGCAACGCATTGGTCGTCGACTTCGCCGCCACTCAGGCGCTGCAGGACGGCGTCGCGGTCGTGACCCTCCAAGCGCCGCTGCATCTCCCTGCTGGCGCTCGCCTTCGAGTCGGGCGCATCGGCGACGCACTGCTGCCATGGAGCGCCGGCGTCACAAGGCTGGAGCTTCCTGATGCCCCGGCCCATGACAACGGCGATCTCTTGCGTATGGAACTCGTTTTGAGAGACCTGAGCTCAGAGTGGTTGCAGCACGTCCCCTTCGTCCCGAGCCTGTCCAGGGACGACCGTGATGTGCCATTGCTCCATGCCTATCTGGGCATCGATGGCGTGATTTCGCTGCTCAACGACAGCCTCACAGCCGGCGGCAACGGCGGTGGGCGGCGGCGGCCGTGGAACAAGCCGCACACGCCGGGCACATCGGTTCAAACCATCGCGCTGCTGGGCATCGAGGCGGTGCTGAGCAGCTGGGTGCGTGACAAGGAATCGCTGATCGAGACAAAGCGAATTGTCGAGATTGCGCGCCGGTGCAAGGCGACTTCCAAGAAGGAGGAGAAGGCGTTCGATCAGCTGACGGCCTTCCTGCTGAGCTGGGATGCCATCGAGCGGGAGCTGGTCAAGCGATGAAACCCAAGCCGTTTCAGGACGCCACGGTCGAGGCCGTCATGCGCGCATTCAAAGGAAGCGGCACTCGCCGATTCCTCGTGGCCGACGAGCCTGGCCTGGGGAAGACGGTGGTGGCAAGGCAGGTGCTGTCGAATCTATCTGAAAAGAAGAGGCTCACAGTCCTGTACGTATGTGCGAATCAGCCGATCGCTGGTCAGAACGTCGATCAGCTCTTGGGCGACCTTCCGTATGACGAGCGACCGAGCGCTAGGGCGTCGGTGGACCGACCCGGCCTGCTGCCACTGACCGAAGCGCCGTCGCATGAGCGGCTGCGCATCTACTCGCTCACTCCCGGGACGGCGTTCTCGGGCGACAAACGTCGCCACAAGGGGCGCGTCCATGAGCGTGCCTTCGCCTGTGCCCTCCTTGAGCATGAGGCTGACCTCGATCTTTCCTGGCTGCGGAACACGCTCTCTTGGGGCGCGCGCAACTTTGAAGCCCTGCTCAAGGACTACAAGATCCAGATCGAGAACAAGATTCAACCCGTCGATGGGTCGTTCGCCCGCTTCTTTGGTCGGTTCTGCGACGCGATGCGCGGATGCATGAACGTGCAGGATCCGCTTAAGAGCCATCGCGCACTAAAAGCCATCGTCGATACGAACTCCCCTGGCATGCGACTCGATATCACCAGCTGGTGCCGCAACAGCCTGGCGGCGGCGGCGCTGGGAGAGCTCGAGCCTGACCTCGTCATCTTCGACGAGTTCCAGCGATTCCGAGACCTCATGACCGATACGGCCACGGCGCGCGACGGCGCCGAGGCGAGCATCCGCAACATCCTGACCGCCAAGGGAACCGGGCGACTGTTGCTGCTGTCGGCAACGCCCTATGAGGCGTTGCGCCCCGTCGCCAATGCCAAGAAGGTCGGTCACGCTGAGGGCACCAAGCCCCAGGACTTAGCCACGGACAACGACTTCTTCCGCCTGCTGGAGTTCCTGCTGGGCAACCGCACGAGGGCGCAGCGCGCGGCTGCGATGCGGGCAATCCGTGACGCCTTCAGCACGCGGGAGTCCGAGATCCGCCGCGGTGCGCCCGACTCCACGATGGCCAAGGATGCGCTCGCGGATCTGGTAACCAATCTGAGCAGCATCATGTGCCGCACCGAGCGCCCGGTGGTCTCAGACGTAGAGCTTCACGGCGAGCCTCCATCGATTCCGTTGACGGCGGCAGATATTCGCTCGTTTCGCTCTTTTGCGGAATGGGAACGTGGCAAGGCACACGCCCACTGGGCAGTGCCCCTTTGGAACTCCGTGCCGCTGGCCGCCCAGACGCTGGGCAATCGCTACCAGTACTGGAAAGCTGGGCGCGAGAAGTTGCCGCCCGCGGAATTGACGCTCAAGGGCTTGCACAGCTGGCGGCTGCCGGAATGGACCAACGCGAAGGCGCGAGGCCTGCTTCAGGCATTGCCTCCAGAGCGGCTCAAGGCGCCCTGGGTGCGGCCGACCAAGCTTTGGTGGCCGCTGGCGGGTATCTGGGGCGCGAGCCATGGCGACAGTCTGATCGACGGCAAAGCGCTGGTCTTCAGCCGCTTTGCCGCCGTGCCTGGCGCCGTGTCGGCCGTCGTCAGCTACAGCGTTGAGGCACACCTGTACGACCACAAGGGCGTCCGCGCGAAGCCCAAGTACCGCGCTGGCGCGAAACCAACATTCAGGAGCGGTGGTGCCAGTCCAGGCATGTTCCGTCTCTTCTTCGTGTCGGAGTTCCTGGCGGGGCTCGATCCCCTGAAGGAAGGCGTGCCGAGCACGCTAGGCGCTGCTCACAAGACGCTGTTCGTGCAGATCAGGAAAGCGCTGCGCGAGCGCGGCGTGGTCTACAAGCCGTCCTCAAAGCTCAGGCCGGTTTCGATCGAAGCTTGGCTCGTGCACCTTGCGGCGCATCCAAAAGGCAAGCCAGGATCGGCGAGACAGGCATGGGTCGATGCAGTCGTGGACGAAGAAGGAGACAAGTCCACGCCAGGCGTCGTTGGCGCTGCATTCGACGCCTTCCTGTCTCGCGTGCCGAAAGATCGGATGACGGAGATCACGAGGGCCGAACTGCACGCATTGGTCGACCTGTCCCTGAGCTCGCCAGCCGTGGTCCTTGCTCGGGCGGTCATGAGGCATTGGCGCGATGTCGAGAGGCCCCTGGACTGGGACCAGAAGCCCAAGGCGGAAGAAGGCAAGCGCAAGGAGAAGGTGGAGCCGCGCACGCCGCGAGAGCTGCTGCAGGGGCTGGCCATCAGCGGCTTGCGCCGCTACCTGGATCGGCCATGGTTTGCAGCGACGCTGCAGCGGTCCAAGCGATACCACAAGGACTTCCCTGACGCGCTGCACGCCGCGGTTGTCGAAGGCAATCTGGAGAACGTTTTGGATGAGCACTTCTGGTTCGTGACCGCGACGAACTCTCACTCTTGGCCCAAGCGGCTGCTGGAATTGCAGGCCGCTCTAGCCCTGTCCGGTGGACGGACGGTTGTGCACGAATCGACCAAGGCAGCAAAGAACAGGTTCCGCGTGCGCTGCAACGTCGCGCTGCCCCTGCATCAAGCGAAAGACGAGGGAAAGGAAGAGGCGCCTCGACCCGACGTCGTGCGGCATGCCTTCAACACGCCGTTCTGGCCCATGGTGCTAACCACCACCTCCGTCGGCCAAGAAGGGCTCGACTTCCATCCGTGGTGCAAGACGGTCGCGCACTGGGACCCGGCACCTGGCCCCGTCGAGCTGGAACAGCGCGAAGGACGGGTAAATCGCTATGCCGGCCTGGCCATTCGAAGGGCCCTCGCCAAGTCGGTCGACATGGCCGCCGTGAACGAGGCAACGGGCAGCCCCTGGACGGCCATGGCGGCCCTGGCCGAGAAACAGGCCAAGGTCGGCGATGAGTCCGGCGGCATGTCGCCGTGGTGGTGCACGACAGGCGCTTCTGCGATGCAGCTGTACTTGCACTGTGCCGGCAGCCGGGAGTCGGCGGTGCGAGTCCGCCTGGAGCGACGTCGTGCTGTCTACCGGATGGTGCTGGGCGCATCCGAGCCTCACTGGCTCGTTGACGAACTCGATGCCACGCAGCCTCCGACACACCAGCTGGTTCTGGAGAACTCGTTAGAACTTGGCGCGTGGAGGCTGAAGCAGAAGAAGCAGACATAGGCGCGCGGTGAACAAGCTGCTGCTACGCGATGACGGCGACGACAAGCGTCCGATATGGCCCGAATGCGCTTGGCTGAACACGCCGTCCTGCCCAACCATTTCCTGCACCGGACGGCTTCGCCGTCCGGTGAGCGCCAACGTTGAGCGTCGGGTTTGCGGCGGCGCACTTGCCGCAATTGGACTTCCGCTTTGGGTCGGGGCCGGGTCTTCGATCTGCGCGCTTGAACGGCCGCTTCGCCCGCATCAAACTGACGTTCACCTGGAAGGGTCAGACCTCGGTCGGAATCTGTGGCGGGATCGAATCGGAAATGGTGGCGGGTTTGGATCGGAATCGCTGGCGCTTTTGGTCCGGAATACGCAATCGACCCGCTGTTCGGCATGCCGGTATACCTTTGGCAACCTCGCTAGGTATACTTTTTCGCAAAGCGTCAGCTCGAAGATACTTCGCTGGTCGTGGATCGGACTTTTGCCATGCCACGCGATCTATCCACCGTGATGTCCAGTCCAGTCCAGCCCAGCCCAGCCCAGCCATCGACACAGGAATCAACTGAACTGAGCGCACAAGCAACTCAAGCCGATTCCTCGTCGGCGGCATCCATCGCCTCGACTCGCCTTCGCTGCCGCAGGATGTTCTCTTGCGCTAGGGCTAAGAGGTCTCGATACAGATCATGTGCCGGGTCGAAGCGACTCAGCGTGGGCAGGACAGCAGACGCATCAGCTTCAAGAGCCAAGTCTTCCGGGAACGGCTCTCCAGCCGCGCCACCGCGCATACCGGACGCCATTGCCGAATAGAGGGCCGAGGCGATCTGCTCGCGCGCGTCTTCGCCGATCTGCAGAGCGGCTGAGAGTATGTCGCGGACAAACTGCACCCGTCTAAGCACAAAGTCGTTGGAGGCCCTCGTCAGTACGGTGGCCATGAGCTTTGCGTGATCCAGTGTTCCCCCGGACATCCACCCGAGGACTATGTCGCACAGGGAGTCGTTGTACTTTCCACAGAGACTAGCCACTGCTGAGCCGAATTCGTACTGGATTCCGGAATCGTCTACCCGGCGAAGACCCCACTCGAAGAGAGATACAAGATGCGCCGCGCCATCGAGATTCTCCAGCAGCCCCAGCCCCTCGCCATCGAAATCCTTCCGCATGAAAGGGAGCGGACGGGCATTGCTCGTGGCATCAACGGCTATGAGCCGCTCCTTCACCAGTTCAATCACCGCCTCCGGCACCCTTTTCAAAGACCTCTTAAGAAAGTGGCGAATCCAGTGATCGTCGAGCTCAGCGACAGACGCCAGTGACTTGACGAGCACGCGCAAGTCGTCGTCGGTGGTCACCCCCGCAGGAATCGTGTTGCCGTGGTTCAGCCACATGAACAAGTCATGCGTTGCACGCTCAGAAACCGTAAGGTCGAGGGTGCGCGCCAAGTCCACAGCAAGTCGTGGGTCTGAGGCAGCGACGTTGCTGAACATCTGAGCGGCGTTGTAGATGACCTTCGCGTCCTTCGATGCAAAGACAACGCGAAAGACCTCATGGTCCATTTCAGAGAAGTCTCGCTTGCTGTCGAGACGGACGTAGCCTTCGGAGACCATCTCAAGAGTTCGCGGATTGGCCTGGGCGACAACCTCTTTGACAAGAGCCTGCGAACGGTTATCGCCGCTGGCCAGCAACCTACCGAGTCCGGCCCCTCCAAACTTACCCATTGGGCCTGAATCCTTGCCCATCTCGAGCTCAACTACAGCCTTCGCCAGACTCAAATTGCTGTCGATCAGCACGTTGACGAAGAGTGCAGGAAATCTTTCATTCCCGTCGGCAACGCGACCAATTTCCTCGAGCCATCTCGCCAGGTAGCCGCAGAGTCCTGAGACATCTTTAAATGAATCGTTGAGCTCTTTGACAAGAGCCTGACGATCGGCTTCGTGATCAGGTCTTTCATGGCTCTTCGAGTCAATGGGCCACGTGTTCGACCCCCAAGAGTCCATCAGCGCTCGAACAAGCCGCGTGTCGCGGTCACGCTGGAGTGTTTTCAGAATACCAAGCGCGCCAGCCTGGCTCTTGCCTGTTCCGTAGAAGGCCTGCTGAGCGACAGATTCACCAACTCGTACGAGGACTACTGGCGACTCAAGCTTGATGCTCAGGTCGGACAGCTCTTGAATCAGTTGATCGCGCTCCTCCATCCACGAGGTACGGCTAGACGCATCGGCTGCCATTGGCGCTCTCAATGCTTCTGGCAATGTCTGAGCCGCGACGAAGGCGCGCCGGAGGTTCTTTGAGTCCGCAATCCACTCGATGAGCTTGCCCAAAGCTTTTTTGCGCACTTCCGCCATGACGCTTCGACTGGCTTGATAGGTCGAGAACGTCATCGTCCGACTGGTGACAGCCGACGTCACTTGAACCTCAGGCTGCAGACTCCCCCTCAGAATCTCGAACGCGTTGCTGCCATTAGCTTCATCGACGCCGGCGTCGATGGCCTCAATGGCAAACTTCACCACGCCCTCCACGAACTCTCGCGGCTTGTTCGGGCTGTACTGCGCGAGCTCTTTGAGGATCCTGAGACCGTGCGAAGAGCGACGGGGGTCGCGTTCTTCGCTGAGCGCCGCCTTCCACAGAAGCCTGCACGCTTCATCGAGGAAAACGTAGTTGTACGAGGCGTTTCTGATCAGCTTGCAGACATGCTCGTTCGCGCCGTGCCCCTCTGCGATGAGCTTCTCGGCGAACAGAAGCGCCTGTTTTGGCTGGTAGTAGGCGACTGCTTCAGCAGCCTCGACATAAGGGTTGTCGTACTTGTTAACCCAACGAAGGCGCTTCCACAGACCATCGAGCAGTTTGCTATCGCGTGTGTCCCCATCACGTTGACGCCAGTCCAGTCGGCCCAGGTTGATGAGAATGTGCGCAAGGTGGTCGCCGCGAGCCTTGTCGAAGACTTCCTCCGCATAGCGACTAGATTCACGTTCCAAGCTGATGCAGGAGCGCTCAATGATCGAGTCAGCCAGCAGGTCGGGGGACAGGCGATAGCGAGCACCTCGTCGAAACAGAATGCCTGCCTCAATGCTGGTCTTGATTAGCCGCGTGGCGTCACTGGTGCCGATTTTCTCGACATCATTCAATAGCGACAGTAGGTCTGGATCGTCGGAGCGAATCGGTTGTACGAGGGCAATCACTCTTAAAAGCCCTGCCATACGATCGACGTCAGCACCGCTCGCGATCTCACCGGCAATCACGTCTTGGAATCGCGCCAGTATCTGCGTTCGAAATGCGTCGTTGTTCCCCAGCAGCGGCAATGGCGTTTCGCCTTCGGCAAGGATGCGCGCACCGAGAACCGTAGCCAACGGACTGTCAAACGTGGCTTGTGCCAGGGCATCCGCCATTTGCACAGGTCCTCCGCATTCAACTAGGGCTTGCTTGGCGAGAGCACTTGCATCGGCCAGAGAGGGCTCAGGCAAATCCACTGTCACCACGCCCTCGCCCACCAGCGCGAAATACGCGGCTTGCATCCGCAACGCTTCACGCCCGTAGCGCCGCAGAGTCATCAGGACGGTACAGCGCTCTGTAGTTGCGCAATGGCGAAAAAGCCCTGCCAAGTCGTCTCTCTCGTGAGCGTCGTCGACGACAAGCAGTTGCTGACCGTCCCCGAGAGCTTCGAAGTCCTTCGCTGTCAGCGATTCGGTCCCGGAAAGCATCCTCACAGTCACGAAGGGACGAGCGGCGATAAACGCCCGGAGCGCGTCAAGCAACAGCCGGGTCTTGCCTCTGCCTGCAGGTGCGACGATCGACACCAGCCGAGTGCCCTCCTCTTTGAATGCTTCGCCGATCCTGGCCAGCTCGGTCTCGCGCCCGACCAGCGTCCAAGCGTGGTTAAAGGATCCGTCGCGGCGAAGAAAGGGAGCGAAGTAGTCCTCAAAGGTCAGCCATGGCCCCGGCTCAGCTTCCCCAAGCAGTTCAGACCTGAGACCGCGGAAGAAGGTGCCAACAAGGTCACGCTGCTCCACGAGACTGAGTGAACGCACTTTTCTAGTCAGGTCTTCGGCGTCCCAGAGTTCCCAGTCGGCGCGCTTCGCGATCTCAGCCCTGGCCTGGGGCGTTGCCACGCGGGACAGCAACAAGAACTTCCGGTCGGCCTTGAAGGTGTGGTCCTCAATCACCTTGGCCACCTTTATCGGTCCGAATTCCTCCATGCGCTTGCACTGGAAGGACAAAGTGCGCCGGCCGTTCGTTGCGGAAATGTCGATGCCGTCCTGCTTGTGCCCGGGCCCCCCAGCGCGAGCGACCTGCATGCCTTCGCTGCGATACAGATAGGTGACGAGCGTTGCGCAGAACCTCTCGAAGCTGTCAGGTGGCAGACTAGCCAGCGGAAATACCCGATCGACTGGCGTACCTGCCTTCGTCGGCAAGCTATAGCCAGCAGCCCGGAGCAAGTCGGGGATTTCCTTCTCCGCGCCCAACGCAGAGGCAAGCAATGCGATTTCCTTGTCACGAGGTCGGGACAGCCCCTGCTCCCAGCGACTGACGGTCTGCTGGGTTGCCCCGACCAGTTTCGCCAAATCACTCTGCTTGGCGAGGCCGGCGCGTTTCCGATACCGCCGGAGCAGTTGCCCAAAGGTTTCGTACGGCAGAGTTGTCGAACTCTTTTTTTGCGTTCTAGAATACACGTACGCATTTTACGCGTTCCAGATTTGAGCGCAAGCTGGTCTGAGCCGGAACGTGCCGTCCGGAGATCCTCATGACACCTCGCTCACGCAACCCCTACTGCGAGTTCAAAAACGATATCGAGCGTCGCAAGGCCCTGTGGGCGCGCGACGTGCGATACGTTCTCATTGCCTTAGTAGGCGCTCACATATACGACGCTGAAAGCATCGTGGCCTTCATTCATCGCCTCTGGTAGCGTGTTCACGGTAAACAATCACCGGGTTCCAAACCGATCCGTTTCACCATAGGGAACGAATTCGATAGGTTGCTGGCAACTCTAGCGCCGTGGCGGATTTACCTCGGAGAACGCGAGGCCTCAGCTCGCGACGTGATTTAACGGCCCCAGTACCGCCAACAGCTTCAGCCAGCTGGGCGCTCTAGAGCTCATTCCATAGGGCGCGAGGCACGTGTGATTTCATCGGTGCTTCGCCCATTCCGGCGTTCCGGCGTTCCGGACGCGAGTGTCAGATCTCCGACGCGTTGCGACACTTTGCCGCATCGGGCTGCATGCGCTCTTGCAGTTTGCGGCCACTCAAGAACTTGCCGCGTGGCGCGCGCTCAAAGCGTTCGGCTCTTGTCGGACGGTTCGAGCACTTCCCTCCACTGGTCAGGTGGGACCTTCCGGTTGCTAGCTCCGCTTCGGGCGTAAAGGTAGTGGTCTTGGCGTATTGCGATCGGCCTGCGATCGGCCACAGGCACATCGATCACGGCAATAAGGGCACCATCAAGCCAGATGTGCGACGCTTCGAATGCCAGCTCGCCAACCACGACGGTCTTGATGCGACTCTTGAGTGCGCCCAGGTAGCGACCAATGACGCTGTCGTTGCTGGGCTGCTTGGCCCATTCGCATAGCTTAGCCTCGATGCCCGTCACCTCGCAGTCGTCACTCACCCCAAGGTAGATGTGCCCACCATCCGTGTTGGCAAACGCGACGGCGGTGATTGCGATTTCATCCAGCTTCGACTTTGCGCCACCTGGGGACTTCTTGGAATCGGGATCCACAAAAGGCTTGAATTCGACATTCAGGCCTTCCCCCGCCGACAAGGATGCACGGACTTTCGCCTCCAGGGACCGTTTTGCCGCGCCGAGCACCGAGCTGCCCGCCTCCGTTCTCCAATAACGAACTTCCCGGTAGAAGTCGAATGTGGTGGCCACGCTGTCGAGAAGATAGTACTCAAGCCGATCAGCGTCCTCTGACACTTGCACAATGGCCTTCGAATCCGCGACCGCCTGCTCGAAATGGTGAATCGCGCCTCGCTCCCAGTACGCACCCTTGATCACTAGATCCAGCGCATTGACCTCTGCACCCTCGACGTTGATCACCAGCAGCCCTGGCTCCGCGAACTCGGCTCCGCCAAAGAACGCCCGGTTTTCCGGCAGAAGAAAGCAAATCTGGTCGTTGCGCGCGTCGCTGTGGCCGTGATAGGTCGTGAAGGGCAGCCAATCCCGCCCGGCTTCGTCAATGTCTGGGTAATAAGGCTGGTCGAGTGCGAGCAGCGGCCCGATCTGCATGCGCGTGCTTCGTTGTCCGACGTTCAAGCCGACTACCAGACCGGCGCCCTTCATGTATTCATTGTTCAGCGGGAGAAGCTGGGATTGCCATTGCGGGGCTTGGCGCATCTCAAGCTCGCACTCGCCGACGCGCCCACGTCCAGCGTGGAGATCATTGGCGAATTCCAAGCACTCTTCCTCGGTGAGCAAGTCCTCATGGAGCAGCACCTGGGCATATCGGCGCGACGGAGTGGGCTCGAACTCGGTGGCGCCTGGCGGCAAGCGTTCAATCGTGCAACACACCAGCTCCCACCGGCTTCCAGCATTCGTCATCACTGATCGCCGACGAAAGCAGCGACCGCGCTTGCCGGTCTTAAACTGCGCGACGAGCTTGTCGGGAATCCCCTCGTAGTGATATTCGATTTGCATGGTCGACAGACTCCTTGGTCACGCACTGTACTTGCCCGACGCCACAGCCACACTGAGATGGACGGCCTCCAACATCGCATCGGAGAGGCCCCGGGCGACAACGGCGGTCTAGTGCATAAGTCAGTTGTCGACGCACTGTCGATGCGTGCCGCGCAGTCAACGGATATTGATCTATGGACGTCTAGATTGGCGACAAGGGTCTGCGCGCCGAGAGGCTCAGCGAGCAGATGACGCCGCCAAGGCCCGATTCAGCGTCGCAGCCAATCTCAGGCCGGCGACGTACAGACGCTGCTCGACAACCGGCTCGAACGTGGCGAGATACTCGGCCGGCAGCGATCGGGCGGGATAGAAGTCCGGCCTGCTGACGATCTTGCAGCTCTCACTCGCCCATTGAGCGGGCGCAAAGTTCGGCGCCGGCGAAGCGGACGCCTTGGCGATCAATTTGTTCGCCAACGACTGCGCGCTCGGATCAATGTCGCGGATCAATGCGGAGTCCCAGACGGCGTGCAGGTTCGTGCCTCGGCCGAACGCCTGGAGCTGGTACGTGTTGCCGCCCTTGTCGTCGCCAAAGCCCGCGTGAAGCGGTTGATGAACGTCGCCGACAAAGTGCACGACGTACTTGAGTGCCTCCAGTCGCTCGGCAGGCGCAGCGTTCGACGCGAGGCGTTGAACCTGGGCCTCGATGGCGCCCACCACGCAATCGCCACCCGGGCAGTCGCGCGGCGCGACGTAGTCGCAGTTCGCATCGCGCGGCAGGTTCACGTAGTGCCAGGCCGCTGTCGCCTTGTCGCGCGCTCGGTCTGCCCAGGTCGAGATCGTGACCAATGTTTCGCCGGGTTCCAACGCCAGCAGTGCCGCGATCTTCGCCTTGGCGTCGGCGCTCAAGTGCTGCTGTGCGACGAGCGCGACCACCTCGTGCCCTTCGGCACCAAAGGCATGGGCGGTGGGCTGCACAAGAAGGGCCGCAGAGGCGAGCAGAAGTGAGGACGCGAAACGCATGGGCTAGAGTCTGGGTCGTGATCGAGTTGCGCAGTATGAGCGCTGCAAACCGCCTATCGGAGACAGTGCCATGAACCGCGAACGACTCGCTGCTGCCGCGCCTGAGTGGATACAGATCGAAGCGTTCCCGGCGCAGACCCAGCTCGACATGCTCGCGATGTGGATCGAGGCCATCATGGATGCCGTCGAACTCGATCACCTCGAGCCGGACACGTGGGAGGCGCTGTACCTCACCTACGCAATGGGCGCCCTCGTCGAAGGCAAGTACTTCGCCGCGCTGAAGTTCGCAGAGATGGCGCTGATCGAGCCGGCGTTGCGTCGCCGCCCGCGGCTCCATCCCGACGGGCCAAGACCCGTCGAGCTGGCGGACCTGCGCGACGCGATGGCACTGATCAGGGCACAGCCGGCGCGGGGATGATTCGCCCAGACGAAGATGCACTCAGAAGCAAGCCCCATGCAGAGCCGGGCGATGCCTGGCTACACATCCTTTCGCACTGTCACCAGCGTTGCATCTGCGCGTCGTTCTCGATCAACAGCTCGGGTGGCGTTGGCGGCCTCGAAGAGGATGAGCGTCTTCGGTCCCTGCAACAACATCAGATGCACGCGATCACCGTTCATCACGTAGCTGCGCGGGCTACGCACGCCGGCGCCTGACGAAACCGCACCGAACTTCCCGTCTAGCGCGATTCGCACTCGCTCATAGGCACCGGCCGGCAGTTCGACCTGGACGGTATCGAGCCGCCCGCCGAACAAGCCGAAGACGACCGATGACGCGCGCCGGCCTGCAAACGTGCTGTCTTTCGGGTTGGCGTAGCGACACACGGTGTCGAAGGCGCGCTCGCGGTCGGCACCGCATGTGAGCTTGGCGGTGGCCTGCATTTCGGCAAAGGTGGCACCAAGGCGAATGCCTTTCACGTCCATCCGCGGTTCGGCCTGCTGTGGCCTCGGCGATGCACCAACCAGCGCGAGTGCCAACAGGCCGGTGGCGATCAGGTTCGTGCCCATGCATCACTCCTGGTAGCGACGATGGGATGATGATTGCATCGGCCGGTCCGCAAGCTGTAACTCACGACGAGTGATCAGCGAGCAGCCGTTTCATCGCCGTTACGGCAAGATCTTGCCCGCCGATGCCGCAAGTGATTGCAGCCGCTCTCTGCTGCACTAAGACTGCAGCCGAACCTCGATGACTTTGCGTTCCTCCAGCACGCCGGTCAGCGACCTCGCATTGCGCTGGCCCTGGTCTTCCATGTTGTTGTTGAAGACCACGTCGACATCGAGTCCGCGTGCGGCGAGTTCGGCAATGCGGTTGGCAAGCCCGGCCAGTTCAATGTCCGAATAGTCATAGTTGAAGCGATCGCTGGACGCGGTGGTCCCCTTCGCATTCCACGTGCCCGCGTTGCGGCCATGCAATCGCACGTACGCGAAACGCGGATGCGTGACCTCCCAGACCTGCGGGATGGAGTTGTCGAATCCCTGCGGCGCGTCCACGACGGTATGAACGACGCCCAGCTCGCGCTCGAACGCCAGTGTCGACGCCGTGTTTTCGTCCTCGAACCACGCCCGGTTCCGGAACTCGACCGACACGGTGTAGCCCTCCATCATCTCGACGCAATGGCGCACGTGGTCGTGGCCAGCCCGGTTTCGCGACAGCCAGGGCGGGAACTGGAAATGCACCAGATGCAGCTTGCCGGCGTCCTTCAAGGGCGCGACAGCCTCTCGATACCGGCGCCAGACTTCGCCTCGAATCTCATCGGGCAGGTCCCGGTAGTAGACGGTCTGCTTGTTCAAGCCGGCCAGCGCCGTCTGCATGTCGTTCGGAAAGACCTGCAGCGGCGTCTGATGGTTGGTCAAGAGTCTGAAGGCCTTGATGTTGAAGATGAAGTCGAGCGGCGTGCGCTCCACCCATTTCACAGAGTTGTCGGCCGACGGCATCGCGTAGTAGCTCGAGTCGACCTCGACCAACGGGAACTGCGAGGCGTAGT
>Ga0307508_10003372_pt1 | contig 16198 bp, 12 predicted proteins | sample 9_EM_MG_FD_203089 | JGI IMG/M metagenome (GOLD analysis project Ga0307508, IMG submission 203089) | Populus trichocarpa ectomycorrhiza microbial communities from riparian zone in the Pacific Northwest, United States - 9_EM | ecosystem: Host-associated > Plants > Roots > Unclassified | place...
GATCGCAGATCGCAGATCGCAGATCGCAGATCGCAGATCGCAGATCGCAGATCGCAGATCGCAGATCGCAGATCGCAGATCGCAGATCGCAGATCGCAGATCGCAGATCGCAGATCGCAGATCGCAGTTGGCGTGTCGCGCCAAGCGGCGTGTCGCCGCCTAGCCGACCACCAACTTTTCCGCTTACATCCCGCTGGGCGTGCCCACATCGGTCTGGGCGTGACCACAAAAGAGATACACCCTTTTTCGGCGGAGGACTTCGTCACCGAGCGGGCGAAATGTCGGTGTTGGTGGTCTCGCGCTGCAGTCAGGCGCGCCGAATGGGCGAGGTGATTTGATAATGGGAATCGTTTCTAAGAGGATGAGCGGAGCGGTGCTCGCCTCCGCGGACGCCTCCTTCTCCGGGAGGAAACGCATGTCGCTCAACGTCTCCCCCGATCTGCTCACCGCCGCGGAGCGCGGCGAGGTCTCCGACGCCGACTTCGTCGGCTGCGTGCGCGAGTCCCTGCCGTAGGCGTGGGAGGTCGTCAGCAAGGTGATGGCCGATCTGCGCGACGGTAGGACCGATTTCGCCGACCACGAGGCGCCGCCGCCGACCGAGGCTGAGCGCGGTCAGTTGCTCCGGGCGCTGGCCAGCGACGCGATCCGGAGTGGGCTGGAGCGCCACTTCGGCGCGAAGCTGGCCTTCCAGAACTGTCACCGGGTGGCCGCGTTCTCCTTCGACGCGGTCGGCGGCGAGCGCCACCGGGTCTTCGTCTCGCCGCGCGGCCAACTGCTCAACCAGTCCCCGGAGCTGCGCAGCTGCTGACCGGCCCGGCGGCGTGGCGGGCCGCTTCCCGGCGACCCGCGACGCCGCCGGCCAGCACGGCCAGCACGGCCAGCACGGCCAGCACGGCCAGCACGGCCAGCACGGCCAGCACGGCCAGCACGGCCAGCACGGCCAGACGGCCAGACGGCCAGACGGCCAGACGGCCAGACGGCCAGACGGCCAGACGGCCAGCACGGTCGAGGCGGTCAATGCGGTGTCGCGGCGGTCAGGCGACCAGCGCGGCCAGGCGGCCAGCACGATCGAGGCCGCCAGCACGATCGAGGCGGTCAGCACGATCGAGGCGGTCAGCACGATCGAGGCGGTCAGGCGGCCGGGCCGGGACGGGACGGGGCGGTCAAGATGGTCGGGGCGGTCAGGCGGCCGGAACGGAACGGGACGGGGCGGGGCGGGGCGGGACGGGACGGGACGGGGCCGGGGCGGTCAAGATGGTCGGGGCGGTCAGGCGGCCGGGGCGGGGCGGGGCGGGGCGGGGCGGGGCGGTCAGCGTAGTTTGCGCTTTTTGAGGTAGGCGGCTAGGTCGTCGTACTCGCCGCTCTCGTTGGCGAACATCGCCACGTTGCGGGCCGTCGCGAACCAGGCGTCGGTCGAGGGCCGTACCTCGCGCGCGGCGGCGAGCATGTCCGGCTGGGAGATCATGCGGATCTCCCCGGTGGCGATCGAGTCGCGCATCGCGAACTCGGCGGCCGTCTCGCAGACGTGCGCGAGGTCGGCGCCCGAATAATGCTCGGTCGCGTCGGCAACCTTGCCCAGGTCGATGCCGGCGACCGGCCGGTCGCGCAGGTGATATTGCAGGATCGCGGCCCGCGCCGCCCTGTCCGGCGGCAGCACCAGGACCGTACGGTCCAGCCGGCCCGGCCGGCGCAGCGCCGAGTCGATGTCCCACGGCGCGTTGGTCGCGGCCAGCACGAAGACGCCGTCGTTGTTGCCGTCCACCCCGTCCAGCTCGGTGAGTAGTTGGTTGACCACCGTACGCATCGACGACGAGTTGAGCTGCGACCGCTTGTGCCCGAGCGCATCGATCTCGTCGAGGAACAGCACGCACGGCGCGTGGCCGCGGGCGGACTGGAACAGGTCGTGCAGGTTGCGCTCGGAGCTGCCGATCCACATGTTCAGCACGTCGGTGATCGACAACGAGATGAACGACGCGCCCATCTCGCCCGCGACGGCACGAGCCAGGAAGGTCTTGCCGCAGCCGGGCGGCCCGTACAGCAGGAGGCCGCCGCGCAGGCTCTTGCCGAACAGCGTACGCAGCTTGGGGTTGCGCAGTGGCGCGAGGAACGCGATCTCCAGCCGCTTCTTGACCTCTTCCATGCCGCCGACGTCGGCCAGGGTCATCGTCGCGGTCTCGACGTCGAAGATCCGGTCGCCGTGGCCGCGGACGGGTTCGGCCTCGTCGTCGGCCCGGGCGAAGCGCGGCGGCACGATGTCGCCGAGGTCCTGCTCCATGGCCGCCCAGTCGACCCCGCCGTCCTCCGGCCTCTCCGCCTTCGACGGCGACGGCGGGGGCGGCGCCGGTGGCGCGACAGCCGGGCCGAGCGCGGCGGTCATGAGGCGCCTGGCGGCCTCGTTGTCCGGCTCGCAGGCGAGGACCTGAGCGGCGTGGCCGATCGCCTCGGGCCCGCGGCCCGCGCCGACGAGCAGCTCCGCCAGGTGCAGGCGCAGCGGCAGGTCGTCGGGCCGGGCGGCCACGGCCGCGGCCAGGCTGTCGATCAGGGGCGAGTCGCTCATGAAAGGAAATTATGCCCGTGTCGGGCCACCCCGACCCGCTCCACCACCACCGACAAGGGAATCCCCCGTTGCCCGGCCCACGACCTTAGATCCATGATCGTCGAATGATTCGACGACTGTTACCGGCCCTGCTCGTCCTCGTCGCCACCGTGGCGGCGCCGGCCACCCCGGCACGAGCGGCGACGACGGACTCGACCCGCACGCCGGCCACCCCGGCGTACACGATCAGCCTGACCAGCGACTCCACCGGCGGCACCTGGACCGGGCACGAGAGCGTCACCTTCAGCAACGCCTCGGCGGTCCCGCTCACGGAGGTCTACCTGCGGCTCTGGGACAACGCGCACGGCGCCTGCCCGTCCACCCCCATCACGGTCAGCAACGTCACCGGCGGCACGCCCTCGGCGCTCACGGTGAGCTGCACGGCCCTGCAGATCACCCTGCCGGCGCCGCTCGCCCAGGGTGTAACCGGCAGCGTCGGCTTCGACCTGTCGATCGTGGTGACCTCGGGCATCGACCGGTTCGGGCACGACGGCAGCTACTACTTCATCGGCAACGCGCTGCCGGTGCTCGCCGTACGCGACGGCGCCGGCTGGCACCTGGACCCGTACACGAACAACGGCGAGTCCTTCTATGCGCTGGCCAGCGACTACACGGTCACGCTCGACCACCCCAGCTCGATCTCGGCGCCGGCCACCGGAACGTCGACCGACACGCCCGGCACGAGCGGCCGGACGATCACCAAGGCGGTGGGCGCCCAGGTGCGGGAGTTCGCCTGGGCCGCGGGACCGTTCAGCAAGATCTCCGGTACGACGGCGGCCGGCGTCCTGGTCAACGTCTACCGGGTCAGCTCGGTCAGCACGAGCAGCGCGAACTCGATGCTCGGCACGGCGACGGCGGCCCTGGACGCGCACGCTTCTCGGTTCGGCGCCTACCCGTACGCGGAGGCCGACGTGATCCTGGACAACGGCTTCTGGTTCGGCGGCATGGAGTATCCGGGCTTCGTGCTCGACGTGATCAGCTCCACGGCGCTCGCGCACGAACTGGGCCACCAGTGGTTCTACGGCATCGTGGGCGATGACGAGTACAACACGCCCTGGCTGGACGAGGGCTTCACCGACTACGCCACCGACCTGTACTTCGGCAAGACCGGCGCCGGCTGCGGGATCACCTGGCAGTCCTCGGCGGAGAAGCTGACGAACTCGATGGCCTACTGGGACGCGCACTCCAGCCGGTACGGCACGGTCGTCTACGGGTACGGCAAGTGCACCCTGCACGACCTGCGGCGCCTGATCGGCACGACCGCGATGACCAACCTGCTCAAGTCGTACGCCGCCGCGCACTGGTACGGCATCTCCACGGTCGCCGACTTCAAGGCGGCGGCGCAGGCCGCGGCCGGCTCGACCGACCTGACCTCGTTCTGGTCCTCTCACCGCGTCGAGGGCTGACCAGGTCAGCGGCACGTCAGCCGCGCATCAGCGCGGGGCGCGAGGATGCGCCCATGACGCAATACACCGAGCTCGGTTCCTGGCGGGCGGGCCGCGTACTCGTGGCCGCAGCGCCGCTCGCCGGCCTGCTCGCAGCCGGCGCACCGGCGGTGGCCGCGGCCCCGCCGGTGCTCGCCGGCCTGACCATCGCGCCGTCGAGCGTCACGGTCGGCGCCGGGACGCAGGTCGTGGCGACCGCCACGAACACGACCGGCGCGCCCCTCGACGCGTCGATGGGCGTCAACGTGCCGGCCACGTTCAGCGTCACGGGCGTCTCGGGCACCGCCAGCTGCACTCCGCGCAACCTGACCCGGCTGGTGTACTGCGGCGTGCAGGCCCTGCCCCCCGGAGCGACGGCCACCCTCACGTTCACGGCGACGCCCAAGACGACCGGAACCTTCACGTTCCAGTCCTACGCCCGCATCCTGTACGCCACCGACAACTCCCTCGCCACCGCGACCCTGACCGTCTCCTGACCCCGGCCGCCGCACGGCCTCGGGCCCGACCCGCCCCCTCAGGAGCGACGCTCGGAGAGAACGGCGAGCCGGGCGGCGATCTCGATCCGCCGGCGCACGCCCAGCTTCTGCATGATGCTGCCGACGTGCACGTCGACGGTTCGCGGACCGATGCGTAGCTGGGCGCCGATCTGCCCGCTGGTGAGGCCCTGGGCGACCAACGCCGCGATCTCGCGCTCGCGGTCGGTGAGGCCCCCGTTGCCCGACGCCGTCGCCCGGCGCGGGGTCGGCTCGCCCAGCGCCACCCGTACGGCGTGGGCCTGTCCGCGGGAGCCGCCGCGCATCGCCGCGGCGATGGACGACTCGTCGAGGACCGCGGCGATCTGGGCGTGGGCGTGTGTCTGCAGGTCGGCCAGCGGCGGCAGTCCGGGCAGGCTGACACCGACCATGCGCTGCCGGTCGCGGGCCGCGCCGAGCAGCCAGGCGGCGAGCTCGGCCTCGGCGCGAGCGTCCGGGGCGTCGCCGAGGCGGGCGGCGATGACGCACGCGCACAGGTAGAGGCTCCACGTCTGGCCCCACTGGTCGCGCATGTCTCGTTGCAGGCGCAGGGCGCGGCGCAGGTAGTCGGTGGCCCCTTGGTGATCGTCCCCGCGCAGGGCGGCGAGGGCCGCAACCCACAACGCCCAGCTGATCGCCCAGGGCGCCCGCCTGGCCTCGGCGTTGCGCAGATGCTCGGCGCTGGCGGCGACGGCGGCAGCGGGCGTGCCGAGGAAGGCGGTCGCCATCGCCCACGTCATGGTCGCCATGTGCTCGTCGCCGCTGGTTTCCGCGCCGCCGCTCAAGGCGGCACGGGCGGCGGCCAAGAGGTCGATGCCCTCGGGGCGGCCGGCGCCGAGCGCCTGGCTGGCGCCCTCGGCGAACAGGACGGGCCCGATGGTGACGCCGAAGCCGTCGAGCGCCTGGTGGGCGACGCCCAGCAGCCTCTGGGCGGTGTCGTCGCGGCCCTGGGTGACCGCGACCCACGCCGCGGTCGCCGCGGTGGCCGCGACGTCTTTCGCCTCGGCGACGGTCCTCGCCGGGTAGCGCGACGCCGTTTCGATCGCCCGCAGCAGGCGTTCGAGCACCGCGGGGAGGAAGCCGTAGAAGAAGGGCGCGCGGACCCGTACGAGGTTGCGCAGGATCGCCCGCGCGACGGGGAGCTGTCCCTGGGTCACGGCCGAGTCGACGGCGGAGAGGATGTCGGGCCGTTCCTGGTGGACGGCCGCCATGGCGTCGAGCTCGCCGGGCCCGAGCCACGTGTCGGCCTGCCGCGCGACGAGCCGGTGGTAGTAGTCACGGTGCCGGCTGCGAAGGTGCGGCACTTCGGCAGCGGTCAGGAGCTTGGCCAGCCCGTAGTCGCGCAGGGTCTCCAGCAGCTGGTAGCGGGCCGTGCCGGTGGTGCTGTCCACGGTGAGGACGGACTTGTCGACCAGGCCGGCGACGATGTCGACCATGTTCGACGTGTCGATGCCGTCACCGCCGCAGACGGCCTCGACCGCGGCCAGGTCGAAGGTGCTCGCGAACACGGAGGCCCGGGCCCACACCTTCTGCTCCGCCCCGGTGCAGAGCTGGTAGCTCCAGTCCACGACGTGCTCCAAGGTGGAGTCGCCGGTCTCGGCGAGCAGCTTGAAGCGGTCGTCGAGGCCGGCCAGCAGCTGCCGCAGGGACAGCAGGCGGGTGCGTCCGGCGGCGAGCCGGATGGCCAGCGGCAGCCCGTCGAGGCGGCGGCACAGATCGGCGACGAGGTCGGCGTGGACCGGCGCGGCGACGTCGGCCCCGGCCGCCGTCGCCCGCTCGATGAACAGCGAGCGGGCATCCCGCGGCGGGAGCGGCGGCACGAGAAGGGTGTGCTCGCCGTCGGCCTTGAGCACCTGCCGCGACGTGGCCAGGATGCGCAGGTGGGGTGCGGCGCCGAGCAGTTCGGTCACGCACACGCGGGTGGCGGGCACGACGGGCTCACAGTTGTCGAGCACGAGCAGCTCGCGGCCGGCGCCCAGGTGGTCGAGCACGACGCGGGGGCCGGCCTGGGCGTGCTGGTGGACGCCCATCGCCAACGCCATGTGGGCGTAGAGCCGCTGCGGCGTACAAGTCACCGGGTCGTGCACGGTGCCGAGATCGATCATCCAGGCGCGTACGTGGTCGGCGGCGCGCAGGCGCGCGGCGATCTGCAGGGCCAGCCGGGTCTTGCCGACGCCGCCGACGCCGGTGAGGGTGAGCAGCCGAGTCTGGCGCAGCAGGCGGACGGCGTCCTCGAGCTCCTGCTCCCGTCCGAAAAACCTGGTGAGTTCAGCCGGCAGATTGCCCGCGGCGGCCCCGTTCACCACGGCAGGGTATCGCTGATCTGGGCGGATCCCGGTCAACTACATAGACCAGAAAATCGGTCTATGTAGTTGTACCAATGCGGTCCGGAGTGCCCCCGCCAGACACTGCGGTCGTTTCTCGAAGCGGAACAGGAGCCGGGCATGCGCAGAATCCTGATCGTCGGCGCGGGTCAATGTGGGCTTCTGCTGGCCCACGGCCTGCAACGGACCGGCGACTACGACGTCACCGTCCTGTCCGCGCGGACCCCCGACGAGATCCGCCGGGGCCGGCCGACCTCCACCCAGGTCCTGTTCGGCCCTGCCCTGGACATCGAACGGGCGCACGGGCTCGACCTGTGGGCGGACAAGGCGCCGGCCATCGCCGGCTTCCACCTGACCGTGGCCGCGCCGCCCGGCGGCGACCGCCTCGCCTTCTCCGGCACCTTGGCCGCGCCCGCCGAGAGCACCGACCAGCGCGTCAAGATGGCCGGCTGGCTCGAGCTGTTCGAGGCTAGCGGCGGCGCCGTTCAGGTCCGGAGCGTCGGCGCCGACGACCTCGACGCGCTCACCCGCGCCGGCCGGTACGACCTCGTCGTCATCGCGGCCGGCCGCGGCGACCTGACCGCGTTGTTCCAGCGGGATCCCGCCCGATCGCCGTACACGACACCGCAGCGCGGCCTCGCCGCCGCGTACGTGCACGGCCTCGGCGCCGACCCCGACGCCGACCGGCCCACCGTCACCATGACGGCCGTGCCCGGCGTCGGTGAGCTGATCGTCATCCCGGCGTGGACCACGACGGGGGTCTGCGACATCCTGTTCTGGGAGGCCGTGCCCGGCGGCCCGGCGGACGTGTTCGGCGACGACCCCGACCCGGCCGAGCATCTCGCGCGGACCGTGCGCCTGGTCCGCGAATTCACCCCGTGGCTGTACGAGCGCTGCGCTCCCGCGGAGCCGACCGACGCGCTCGCCACGGTGACCGGCCGGTTCACCCCGACCGTCCGGAACCCGGTCGGCGAGCTCTCCTCCGGCGCGCTGGTCCTGGGCGCGGCCGACGTCACCATCACCAACGACCCCATCGTCGCGCAGGGCGCCAACACGGCCGCGCGCTGCGCCGACGCCTACCTGACCGCGATCCTCGAGCACGGCGACAAGCCGTTCGACCGCGCCTGGATGCAGGACACCGCCGACCGGTTCTGGGCCGGCTTCGCCCAGCACGCCACGGCGTGGACCAACGGGATGCTCCGACCGCCACCCGAGCACGTGATGGGGGTCCTCGCCGCCGCGGCGCGGTACCCGGAGGTCGCCGACCACTTCGCCAACGCATTCGCCGACCCGAGCGATCTCACCGGCTGGCTCATGAACCCGCAAGCCGCCGACGCCTACCTCCAGCAGGTGGCCGCCCGCGCCGCCACGGCCGCCGCCGGCCGGTAGACCGCCTACGGGCGGCGCACCGCGGCCGCCTTGCGGTCGAAGGACCAGTTGAGCAGCGGAAAGAGGAGGCTACCGAGCCGGACGAGCGCGCGCGTGCCGGGATCGGGGCAGATGATGAACCGGCGTCGCCGGATGCCGGTCAGGATCGCCCGGGCGACGGCGTCGGGATGCAGCGGCCGGATGGCGCCCGAGATGGCCAGGGTCTCGGCGGGCTTCCACTGGTTCTCCTCGGCGAGCGCCGGGGTGTCGACGTCGGGCGGGTACACGACGCCGACGTGGACGTGGTGCGCGCGCAACTCGGCGCGCAGCGACTCCATCAGGCCGCGTACCGCGAACTTCGCCGGACCGTACGCGCTGTAGCCGTAGATGCCGATCAGGCCCGCGGCCGAGGAGACCGCGACCACGCTCCCCCGCCGCCGGCGCACCATCTCCGGCACGACCGCGCGCAGGGCGTAGAGCGTACCGAAGTAGTTGACCTCGATCATCCGCCGGAAGGTCTCGTCGGACAGCTCGGTGAACCTGCCGGGCCGGGCCACCCCGGCGCAGCTGAGCAGGATGTCGCACGGACCGGCGGCCGCGGTGAGCTCGCCCAGCGCCGCGGTCAGCGCCGCCGGGTCGGCGACGTCGGCGCAACGGGAGTGCACGGTCGCGCCGCTGCGGCGCAGGTCGTCGGCGGCGGCGGCGAGCCGGTCCCGGTCGCGGGCCAGCAGCGAGACGGTGGCGCCCGCGGCGGCCAGGCGGCGCGCCGTAGCCAGTCCGATGCCGCTGGATCCGCCCGTGATGACGGCGTGCGCGCCGGAAAACCCGGCCGGTGCCTTACCTGGAGGTGGCGTCAAGGTCGTTCAGCTCCTCGCACAGGGCGGCGACGGCCGCCCGGATCTGCGTCTCGGTGTGGGTGGAGTTCAGGAAGAAGCGGAGCCGCGCCGCTTTCTCGTCGACCGCAGGATGAAGGATAGGCGCCACGTTGACGCCCCTTCGGCGCATCCGGTCGGCCAACCGCAGCGCGCGGATCGAGCTGCCGGTGACGATCGGGACGATGGCGGCGCCGCCGGGCCCGGGGTCCAGTCCCGCCTCGACGACCAGGCGCCGGAACAGCTCGGTGTTCGCCCGCAGCGCGACGACCCGGTCCGGCTGGGCGCGCAGGCGGCCGATGGCGGCCAGTGCCGCCGCCGCGGCGGCCGGTGGCAGGCCGGCGCTGAAGAGGAACGCCGGTGTGGTGTAGCGGAGGTACTCGATCAGCCGGGCGCCGCCGGCCACGTACCCGCCGTTGCTCGCCAGGGCCTTGGACAGGGTGCCCATCCAGACATCCACCTCGGACGGCAGAATTCCCCAGTGTTCGGCGGCGCCGCGGCCGGTCTCGCCGAGCACGCCGACGCCGTGCGCGTCGTCGACGTACAGCAGGAAGCCGCGCCTGCGGCGCAGCTCTACCAGGCCCGGGAGGTCGGCGAGGTCACCATCCATGCTGTACGCGCCGTCGACCGCGACCAGGACGCGCCGGTGGCGGCCGGCCCGCTCGGCGAGCACCCGGTCGAGCGCGGCGAGGTCGTTGTGGCCGAACGACCTCCGATGCGCCCCGGACAGCTGGATGCCCTGCAGGATGCTGTTGTGCGCGAGGGCGTCGTGCACGGCGAGATCACCGGGTCTGAGCAGGTGGCCGAGCACGCCGACGTTGGTGGCGTGTCCCGCGGCCAGGACCAGCGCCGCCTCGGCGCCGAGCAGACCGGCGACGGCCGCCTCCAGCTCACCGTGCACCGGCCGTTCGCCGGAGGCGATCCGGCTCGCGGACACCGACGTGCCGTACCGGGCGATCGCCTGCTGCGCGGCGGCGACCACCGCGGGGTCGGTCGCCAGCCCCAGGTAGTTGGTCCCGGAGAAGTTGATCAGCTCGACGCCGTCGACGCTCGTCGTGGCCCCGAACGGCCCGTCGTGCACGACGAAGTACGGGTTGGGCAGCCCGAGCTCGTCGCCCAGCGCGAACCGCTCGGCGAGGGCGTCGAGCTCGGGCAGCGCGGCCGGGTCCGGAGGCGGCGCGGAAGGCGCCGGGGCGGCGGAAGCCACCGGCGCGGGCCGGCCTGCCGTGGCTTCCCGCAGCCAGCGGTCGACCTGAGCGATGGTCGTCGTCGGCTGCAGGAGTCCGTCCGGCAGCGCCAACCCCGGGTATCGCTCGGACAGGGCCGACTCCAGCTCCACCGTCATCAGCGAGTCGAACCCGAGGTCGTCGACGAGGGCCTGGTCCGGCCGCAGGGACTCCGGCGGGCGCCCGCTGGTCGACGCGATCACGCTCAGCAGCCCGATCAGCGGCGCGGCCGCCGAAGCCGGCTCTTCCGGCCCGCCCGGATCTTCCGGCCCGTCGGGCTCGGCAGGCGCGGCCGGTTCCAGCGCGGGACCAGGTGCCTCGCCGCGGCGTACCGCCCAGTACCGGTCGCCGGCCTGGGCCGGCGGCGCCGGACCGGCCGCCGGCGCGGCGACCGGCGCCTCCTCCAGCACCATGTGCACGTTCGTGCCGCCGAAGCCGAAGGAACTGACGGCGGCTCGCCGCGGGCTGCCCGGCCGCGCCGCCCACGGACGGGAGGCGGACGCGACCCGAAGGCTCCCCAGCGCCGGATCCGGCTCCTCGCAGCCGACCTGCGCCGGAACCGTGGCGTGGACCAGCGCCAACACGGCCTTCAGGAAACCGGCGATGCCGGCCGCGGACATGGTGTGGCCGATGTTCGCCTTGACCGACGAGACCTGCGTGCCGGCGCCGTCACCGAGCACGGCACGAAGCGCGGCGAGTTCCACCGCGTCCCCGACCGGCGTTGCGGTGCCGTGGCACTCCACCAACCCGACCGTCTCCGGGTCCACCCCGGCGTCCGCGTACGCCTGCCGCAGGCACGCCAGCTGGCCCTCCAGGCGCGGCGTCATCGGCCCGTCGGCGCGGCCGTCGTTGGTGCAGCCGGCGCCCAGGATCACCGCGTGGACCGGGTCGCCGTCGCGTACCGCGTCGTCGAGACGTTTGAGCACGGCGACGCCGGCCCCCTCGCCGAGCACGAACCCGTCCGCCCGCCGGTCGAACGGGCGGCACACCCCGGCACGGGAGAGGGCGCCGATCCTGGAGAAGCCGATGAGGTTGTCCGGGACCAGGTTCAGGTAGACCCCGCCGGCGATCGCGAGATCGCACCGGCCGGCGCGCAGATGGGTGACCGCCTCGTGCAGCGCGACCAGCGCCGACGAACACGCCGCGTCGACGACGAAGCTCGGACCGCCCAGGTCGAACACCGAGCTGACGGTGGCGGCCGCCATGTTGAGCAGGGTGCCGGGGATGCTGTACGCCCGAGGCGGCGTCACGCCCTCGACCGCCGACCGGGCCGCCGCCGCGTCCAGCGGCGCCCCGAAATCGCCCGCGGCCATCTGCCCGGCCCTGATCCGGCTGGTCAGCAGGTCCTTGTACTCGCTGACCGAGGCGCCGACGTAGACGCCGGTCCGCGGCCGCGGCACGCTCGTGCCGGGCAGGCCCCGCAACGCGACGTCGGTCAACTGGACCAGCAGCCGGTGCTGCGGATCGGTGACCTCGACGCGGCGGGCGCTCAGGCCGTACCGCTGCGCGGGAAAACGGTCCACCGCGGACAGGTGGGCGACCATCTCCGTGTCGGCCGAGCCGGCCGTACGCGGGTGGTCCGGGCGGTAGATCCCCTCGTGCCGCCACCGGTCCGCGCCGACCGGCCGCGCCACCACCCGCCCGGAGCGGATGAGATCCCAGTAGGCGTCCAGGTCGTCCGCGCCCGGAAACCGGCACGCCGCACCCACCACGGCGATCGGCTCGCTCACCGCAACCGCCCGGCCCGCTCGGGCGGGATTGTGCCGGGGGCGAGCCGTCCCGCGACCACATCCGGGCGTAATCCGACTTTCCGCCGCATCCGGGCCTCCTCGCCGGTGTCCGCCGCTCGACCGGACACACACCACGAGCCACGTCGCCGTCCAGTGTGTACCAGTCGCGGGCCACCGCGCGCGGCCGGACGGAAGCGGGCGCTATCCGGACCGGCGATCCGCCCGCGAAAGCGGCCCCAAGCCCGGAACCGGTCACGAACGCGCGTAGGGGTCGCGCCCCGGACCGCGTACGGCGGCGGTCGCGGCCTGCGCGATCTCGGCTACTGCGCCCGCCGGCAGGTAGACCCGGGCGACCGCGTTGCCACGGGGGGTCAGCAACCCGGCGCGGGTCAGCGCCTGGATGTCGCGAATGGCCTGATCGCGGCTGAGACCCTCATCCTGTTGATAGGTGGTGCGCCGGAGTTCGCCGGCGGCGGCGGCGTAGAGGGCGGAGACTGTGCGCTCGGGCAGCCCGCGGTCCTCGGCCAACCGGGCCAGATCCGTCCACATCCGAACGGTCCACTCGTACCGCCGCTTCACGCGTTGTGCCTGACGGTGGTGTGCCGCAAGGACGAATCGAAGCCAGGAGTGCGCGTCGCGCTCCGGCTGGAACCTGCCGTTCTGGGCGGACTGGAGCGCCTCGTAGTACTGGACCGTGTTGATCTTCTCACCCAGCCATTCCTCGATCGAGGAGAACTCGGGAGCCAGTTCCTCCGTGCGGGCCAGCACCAAGGTGTGCACCGCACGTGCGGTACGGCCGTTGCCGTCCCGCCAAGGATGGATCCCGACGATGTTCAGGTGGGCCATCGCAGCTCGCGCGTACGCCGGCGCGTCGAGGTCCCCGTCGCGGAGCCACTCGATCAGTTCGCGCATGAGCCCCGGCACCAGTTCGGGGTCCGGTCCCGTGTACGCGGGTTCCAGCGGGTCTGCGCTGGTCACGAAGATTCCGCCGGTCCGGTAGCGGCCCGGCCACTTCGCCGGCCGATGCTTCGTGATCATGAAGTGGACCGTCGAGAGCAGCGTCTCCGAGTACTCGAAGAAGTCGATCAGCGGCGTCTGCCGCACGTAGGCCATCGCGTCGCGGTAACCGATGACCGCCTGTCGCGTCTCCTCGCTGGTCTCGGCCGACATGGGCGCGTGCTCGACGAGCGCCCGAGCATCCGAGCTGCTGATCGTGATGTTCTCGATCGTGTTGGAACCCTGGATCGCCGCCGCGAACAGGCTCCGGCGCAGCTGGCCCTCCCCATGCGGCTTGGACCGCAAACGCATCCGGAGATCGGAGCGCATCTCGTCCAACTCGAGCAGCACCTGCAGGTCCGCCGCGGTCAGCCCCGGCATCGCGTACAACATGCTCCTATGCTACGAGGCTAGTAGCACTGTGGCGTACAAATGTCCCCCGGAGGCCTGTTTGACGCATGTTGCTAGCGTGCCCGGCGGCCGCCTTGATCAATCTTGGTTGCCTGGCCGTGGTTACCCTGGGGGCACGGTTCGGTTCCGTTTGGGAGGTGTTCTGGTGCTTGACCGGCACAACGGCGAGCCCGACGTCACGCGGCGGCGGTTGCTGGCGGCCGCGCCGAGCGCGGCCGGCCTGATGCTGCTGGCCGGCGCCGCGTCGACCCGCGAGGTGTCGACGTTCCGCGCGACCACGCGACCGCGCGCACACCCGCAGCCGCGCCCGAAAGCCACCACGCCCCCCGTGCCGTTGCCGACGCAGCACAAGCCGATCTTCACGCTCGCGGACTACCAGCGGATCACCAAGGCGCCGGCGTTCCCCACCGACTCGGTGGCGCTCACGATCGACGACGGCCCGCACCCGGTCTGGACGCCGAAGATCCTGCGGCTGCTGGACCGCTACCACGTGCCCGCGCTGTTCTGCATGATCGGCAACCAGGTCCTCGGCCACGAGACGGTCGCCCGATCCGTCACCCAGGCCGGCCACCAGCTGGCCAACCACACCTGGAGCCACCCGATCTCGCTGGCCGGCGAGGCGCGCCCCCAGGTGCACAAGGAGATCGCCAGGGCACAGGACAAGATCTACGACACCACCGGGTACGCGCCGAAGCTGTTCCGCTCGCCCGGCGGCGCCTGGTCGCCGGCCGTCATGGTGGAGGCGGCGCACGCCGGCCTGGTCCCGATCGACTGGAGCGACGACCCGCGGGACTGGTCACGACCGGGCACCGCCGCGATCGAGCGTCGCCTGCTCGCCGCCCGCCCGGGCCAGATCCTGCTCTGCCACGACGGCGGCGGGGACCGCTCGCAGACCTACAGCGCGCTGAGCACCGTCATTCCCGCGCTCACCGCTCGCGGCCTCCGCTTCGTCGCTCTCTGACCGACGCCGCCCACCAGCCCCGATCACGAAAAGTGACATCGGGCGGTTCTCTGCGGCTACGGCACTTCGAACTGTCGGACGAAAACCGTGCCTCAGTTCCTTCTCGATGCGACCGATGAGACGAGCGAAAGCAACTTGACAACGGCCCCGGAACGACGCATTCCCGGGCGCTCGTCCGCTCCGCGAGAAAGGCGACGCATGTCGGAGAGTCGATCGCAAGTCTCGGCGTACATCGGCGCCGCATCTCCCGGAGTCATCTCGAACGCCACTCCGGCGACAGCCGATCTCGCCCTGCTGTGCGACACCGTTCCGCACATCGTCTGGGGCGCGTCCGCCGACGGGACGCTCGACTACGTCAACTCGCGGGGGCTCGCGTACACCGGAGTCGATCCGGACGCGTTTCTCGGCGATTCGTGGCTGAGGCTGCTGCACCCGGACGACGCGGACAACGCCCGCCAAGCGTGGCAGCAGGCTGTGCAAGACGGCGAGGACGTCGAGCTCGACATGCGGATCCGCCGGGCAGACGGCGCCTTCCGCTGGTTCCGATTCCATGGCGTGCCCGTGCGTGACGGCGAGGGCCCGCCGAGCCGGTGGTTCGGCAGTTGCACGGACGTCGACTCCCGGAAGGCCGCGGAAGACCAGTTGCAAGAGGCCCTCCAGGAGGCGCGGGAAACCAACCGGCTCCTGGACGCGATCCAGTCGGCCGCCCCGATCGGTCTGGGGTTCGGTGACCACGACTTCCGGTATGTCCGCGTCAACGAGCAGTTGGCCGCCATCAACGGCATGCCCCTCGACGCGCACCCCGGCCGCAGGCTCGCCGATGTCGTCCCGGCGTACTGGCCGGCCATCGAACCGGTCTATCGCGCTGTGCTGGAGACCGGCGCGGGGATCACCCACCGGCCGGTGACCGTGCCGACAGCCGCCGGTCACGTGCAGTGGCTGGTCAGCTTCTATCCGGTGCGGGTCTCCGAGGAGATCCTCGGCGTGGGCTTCCTGGTCGTGGACGTCACCGAGCTGAGCACCGCCGAGGCGTTGCGCACGGCGGTGCTCAATCACATGGCCGAAGGTCTGTTCACCACCGACAGCAAGGGCATGGTGACCAGCCTCAACCGGGCCGCGGCAGACATGCTGGGCTGGTATGAGGAAGAGTTGCTGGGCCGTTCGCTGCACGAGGTGGTGCACGCCGCGTCGCAGGGAAGCGGGCACACCGCCGACGAATGCTCCGTCAGGGGGGCCACGGCAGCACGCGAGCACATCGAGGGCGAGGATACGTACCGTCGCAAAGACGGCACGACGTTCGAGGCCACCTACTCGGCCTCCCCCGTGCGGGTCGGAGATTCGGTGACCGGCGTCGTCGTCGTGTTCCGCGACGTCACCGAGGTCAAACACCGGCAGCGGCAAGAGGTGGAAGGCCGGCACGATCAGAAGCTCGAGGCGCTCGGCCGCCTCTCCGCCGGGTTGGCGCACGAGATCAACACGCCGATCCAGTTCGTCGGGGACAACACCCGGTTCCTCGCCGAGGCGTACCAGACGATGTTGGAACTGCTGTTGGTCTACCGCGAGTGCCTGGGGCTCGACTCTGGGCAACTGCCGTGGGAGGAGCGCAAGCGACGGGCGGAGGACGCCGAGGAGAAGGCGGACATCGACTACCTCGCCGAGGAGGTCCCGGGCGCCGTCGAGCAGAGTCTCGAGGGGATCGACCGGGTCGCGTCCCTGGTGCGGGCGATGAAGGCGTTCAGTTACAAGGACACCAAGGA
>Ga0307508_10003373_pt1 | contig 16190 bp, 25 predicted proteins | sample 9_EM_MG_FD_203089 | JGI IMG/M metagenome (GOLD analysis project Ga0307508, IMG submission 203089) | Populus trichocarpa ectomycorrhiza microbial communities from riparian zone in the Pacific Northwest, United States - 9_EM | ecosystem: Host-associated > Plants > Roots > Unclassified | place...
CCTGGTGCCGAGCGAGCTGATCTGGGTGCGCAGCTGATCGGTGGTCTTCTGGAAGGCAATGGTGGCATCAGATGCCGATTTTGCGATGTCAGCTGTAATCCGGCTGTACAGGTTCTCCATTGCAGCCACCGTGATGATCTCGAAATCGGCACGAAGCGCTGCATGTTCGGGGCTGAGGGGGGGTGCAAGTTGCGGGAGCTTGTGATCGTCGTCAGTGTTGTCGTCACCGATTGCCTGAGTCGAGGTGATGTGCACGGCGTGCTGAAAGTCCATTCTGTTGTTGTCCGGTTCTTCAGCCCCAAATTCAGACCCTGGAGGGCTGTCTTCGTGGGGACGCTTCAGCGGCGACTGGGGCCGGGTCTCGGTAGGAGTAGGGCGCATAAAAGTGTGTAGAGATGCCTGGCTACGGCCGGAGGCAGACATGGGGTAGGATCTATTCGGTGTTATCTCTGCTTCTGAGTGTGCGATACAGGGACTGGATTGCTCTCCTCACGGGGAGGCTTTAGCTTGTGACGCACGTGCGTCACTACCGAAAGCATTTTAGACACACAAGGAGGAGGATCCAGAGATATCGTCAGAGATTGTAGCCGGGGTGGTGGTGGTTGGGTACCCAATGCCCAAGGGCACCACACACAGGGCGGGGAGGGTCGAAGGAGGGTCGAAACTGAAAATCGAAGAGATCGCGCTGGCAGCTAATGAGACTGTAGCCCCACTCTTGGAGATTCTTTTGACGTAGCAGAGAGCTTTATCGATGGTGGGAGAAGATTGTTGCGGTCGAAAAAAAAACTGGGGGGGGTTCGGGATAATAGATTGCGTGGAGAAGAATCTCCAGACTAGCTACCGTGCCCTTCCTTTATAGTTTTCCTTCCCTCGGTGGAATCACAGCTTGCCCGCAAGACTGACACAGTTCCTCCGTCTAACATTATGACTCGATCGCCGCGCCCAAAGAAAACACATGATCGCACTCGGCTGCCGCGCGGCCAACGCTCTACTCGCGGCAACAGGAGAAAGGACACTCAAGCAGTAACAGTAAAGGAAAGGAAGACTGACGTACAACTTAATCAAGGGAAAACAATACTCGTAACTACAACATGGGAGAAGGACGTGTATGCTCAATCAATGGGAGACTACAAACATAGCGGACAGGAGAAGGACGCGCAAGTAACATAACGGAGACGAAGGAAACAGGTCTAGACCAGCCAGTGGTCGGGGATATCGCTACTGGAGCGATATGGCGGAGATCGGTCGAGGCGTCTAAGCGCGGAGGATGACCGCAGCTGCGGTAGCGGAAATGAGGACGAGCGACAGTACGACAAGTGTGAGAGTGGCACCAGCGCCAGCGCCAAGGAGCCTGTCGTGCCAGGTTCGTGACAGTACATTTCCTGTCCAGACCGAAGCTCCGGTGAGGTGATGTCGGATTGTCAGGGTCCAGCGGCGGATGGGGGTGCGGTATATGTGGACGGGCCGGCTAGCCTGTTGCCGGACTTGGAGTTGTTCGTTCATTCACTGTTGTTTGGTGATGATGGCTCCCAGGGTGTTGGTCATATGCTGGAGTTGCTGTTGGTCCACGTGGTAGAACTCGTTCATCCACTGGGCAAGCATCCGGTGTACGACGTGATTGCGGCGGGCATCCCGGGTGGTTGTTTGATGTATCATTGTGATCATTCCCCCCAGGAGGGCGAGTTGCTCGTCCTGTAGTGCCGCAGTCACAGCCGGGGGGTTTATATTGTCCTGATCTTCCTGTGGTGGCATGATGTCAGCCAAGGTTTCACGTGGGGCTGCAGCGCTGCAGCAGAGGTGGTGGTTTTCCATGTTCACGAGGAACGGGCATTTGGGGCAGACCCGCTTTCCTCTGTGCCAGTCCGCGCATGCTTTGACGGGGTTGAGACGTTGTTCGCGGGTTACTTCGAGTAGTTCGTTAGGGTGTGGGAGCGGGTAGTCACAGTTTTTCACTTGGTGGCGGCGGCTTCGGCATGGGGAGTAGTTGTTGTCCTTGCTCTGGTGGTGCGTGTTGCAGTAGTCATCGTAGCAGGCCGTCCAGTGCAGGGATGCGTGGTCGTTGGTATGGGGCTGTCCTGCGGCAGTCAGCGGGGGCAAAGTTGTGGCTGGAGAGGCGCCCCATCCATCGGTCGTGGTGGCGGCAATGCCCCAGTCATTGTTGGGTTCGTTGGTGGCTAGTTCGGTTTGTTCATTATCGGCTGAGGTTGTGATGGGAAACTGGGAGGTGCGGCTATGGCCAGCGAAGGTCCAGCCTTAGTTGGTGTCGACAGTGGTGGTGGTGGACAAATCAGGTTTTTAGAGTTGGGATGCAGTATTCTCAGGGTATTCCTGATGGAACTGGCCGACGTGGTCGGGTGAGTTCTCAAAGTTGCGGGCAGGATATCAGGTACGATCGGGGTCGTGGAAACTGGTCCACTTGACTCGATACTGGATCGGGTCTCTATGGTGTCAGGAGTCAAGGATTTTCTCTACTTCCCACTCTTGCTGTTCTTGGATGATCACAGGTGGTGGCAGTGTTTGTTGGTGTCCCAGGATGGGTTCGGTGCTGGCTGTGGGTTCGAGGATGCTGATGTGGAAATCTGGGTGGATCCTGACAGTGGCTAGTAGGTCTAGTTTATATGCTCTTGAGCATACCTATTCGAGGATGGTGTACGGGACTATCTGCTTGTGGTCCAGTTTGTTCGATGGTCAGGTTGTCCGGATGTGTTTCTGTCATAGCCAGACCCTGTCGCCTGGGTTCAGTACCGGGTCCGGATGTCATGCTTTGTTTGCTTGCTCTGCTTGAGACATTTGGGCTTCCTTGATCTCTGCTCAAAGTTCTTCATGCAACCTTCTTAATGCCGCTACATATTCTGACACTTCCAGGGTCTCATGGTTCCAGGTGTCAAGGTCTGGCAGGAAACGAGGGTGATATCCATAGTTGGCAAAGAAGGGGGTTATTTTTGTGGTTCCAGTTTGTGTGTTGTTGTAGCAGAATTCGGCAATTGGCAACAACCTTTCCCAGTCATCCTGCTGGTAGTTGCAGTATGCCTGGAGATACTGCTCAAGGGTGGCATTGGCACTTTCTGTTTGTCCGTCCGTTTGTGGGTGGAAGGCTGTACTGAGATTGCGTGATATCCTGAGTGCTTGTGTTACTCGTTTCCAGAAGTCTGAGGTAAACAGGGACCCTCTATCTGATACAATACTGCTTGGCAGTCCGTGGGGTCATATAACTTGTCAGAGGAAGTGGTCTGCTAGGTCTTCGGGGTCCATGGTGCCCTGGCAGGCGACAAAATGTCCCATCTTTGTGAGGCGATCGATTATTACCCATAACTCATCTTTTTCGTTGCTCGTCGCCAGTGCGGTGATAAAGTCCATTGGTATCGTGTCCCATGGTCGGTGTGGGAGTTCGAGTGGCTTTAGCTGTCCAAATGGCGCATGTCGGATTCGCTTGATGCGATGACAGGTGTCACAGTGGTCGACGTATCTGTGGATGTACTTTCGTTGCCCTAGCCAGTAGAAATTTCGGCTAACAAGTTCCAGGGTTCTTGCTCAGCCCGGGTATCCCATGGCTTGCGTGTCATGGTGGTCTCTTAATATGCGTAGTCGCAGGGTGTCGTTTTCCGGGATCCATATGAGGCAGTCATACATTAGCAACCCACTGTTTTCCTCGCATAACCCTAGCGCGATCTTTCCGTCACGGGTGGTCCTGCTCGCCTTTTTCCTCCGGATTTCTTGGATCTCTTTATCTGCTGCGCTTAGTGTCCGGATTTCATTCAGGAGTTCCTTGTCTATCTCGAGGTTGATGATTTCCATTGTATTGGCTGGGAGTGCTTCGAATGCTTTGTTGGGTAACAGGATTCGGCCGTGGTTCTGTCGATGCTTCATATCCCCTCCCCAGGGAGAGTCTCCTGACTCTCTAGAGAGGATGTCTGGCTTGCAGGCCAATTTCCCAGGTCGATACTTGATCACAAAGTCATTGTTAGCTAATCGCTCACCCCACTGGGCTTGTCGCAAATTGAGATCTTTTTTTGTTTTCCAGTATTCGAGGTTTTTGTGGTCAGTGAGGATCGTGATTTTTGGTCCCTTTGTTTTACAATAAGTATCCGATTTTCGTAGTGCGTCGACTATCGCCAGTAGCTCCTTATCGTAGATGTCGTAATTGCGCACCGGGTCTTTGAGTTTCCTTGAGTAGTATGCTACAGGATGCAGGACTCCCTTTGCGTCGGGTTGTGAGCAGATTGCTCCTATGGTGTAGTCTGAGGCGTCTGTTTCGATGGTGACAGGTTGTTCCAGATCGAACTGTTGCAATATCGGTTCTGTGATCATTGCTCCCTTTAGCGTCTCAAACGCCTCTTGCTGCTTGTCGCCCCATTCCCATAACTTGTCCTTTCTTGTGAGGGAGGAGAGGGATATTGTAATCTTGCTATAGTCTCTGATGAACCTTCGGTAGAAGTTGGCGAAACCCAGAAAGCTCTGCTCCCCTTTGACGTTTGTTGGCTCCTTCCAGTCTCTGATTGTTCAGATCTTTTCTTCGTCCATTCTCAGCCCTTCTGGCGATATGACATATCCCAGATATTCTGTTTCCATGGCGTGGAATACACATTTGGATGATTTCAGTGTTAGTCTGGTGTCACGTACTCGTGTGAGTACTACCCAGACATGTTTTCGGTGTGTTTCCTCGTCGGGCGAGAAGAACAGGATGTCGTCCAGATATGCCACGCAGAAGATGTCTAAATAGTCACTCAGGATCTCGTTCATCCATCGTTGGAAGGATGCTGTGGCGATGGTGAGTCTGAATAGCATGACGCAATACTCATATAGCCCATATCGAGTTCGAAACGCTGTCTTCCATTCGTCGCCCTTTGCAATGCGGAGGTTGTACTACACATCTCGTATATCAAGTTTGGTGTAGATGGTGGCGCTGGAGAGTTGAACGAGAGACTCGCCTATCAGTGACAGTGGTGTCCGATCTTTGATTGTGATTTTGTTTAGTTGCCAGTAGTCCACACACAGGCGTAGTCCTCTATCCTTTTTCTTGACAAAATGTATTGGTGCTCCGGCCAGGGAGGTGGATGCCCAGATCCATCCTCATTTTTCGTTGATTTCTAGGTATTCTCTCAGGGCCTTCATTTTGTGTTCGTTCAGGGGTCGCAGTGGCTCATACGGGGGTGTCTTCCCTTCCTTCAGTGAAATATGATGGTCCTGCGTGCGGTGAGGTGGGGGTGTTGTTGGTTCTTCTTCAGTCAATACATCGAGGAATTCGTGATATTCCGGGGGAATTGGTTTCTTGCTCGTCCTGGAGGTCTCTTTGATTTTGTCGATTACTGTCTGGCATACCTCCCATGGGTCTGTTTCACCGATTTCCCAGTTCTCTTCTGCCAGTGTTTTCTTATAGTATTGCTATGTGGCTTTTTGTTTTGGGACTGTGTTGGCTCTTTGTGAGCTGGGTAGGTATTTCTCAGCGCAGTGGTCGGAGTGGAATTTCACAGTGTGATTCTTCCATCCTATTACTGGGTCTTGGAGTTTGAGCCTCATGGGTTATCGGCCCACCGGTAACCTCACTTCCGTTGACTGTCAATACTCATCTTGGCATTGTTTTTTGTTGCATAGGTATTCCGCTGGCCTCAGCATAGGCCTTGTCGATGAAGTTTTCTGATGTCCCACTGTCCACCAAGGCTGTAGTGGTGCATTCGTTCCCATCTGTCCCCTGGATTCGTACTTTGATCATAATTTTTTCCTCGCGGTCGTATCGGGCTGTTCGTACTAGGTACAGGGGGTCTTCTTTGTGTTTGACAACAGGTGTTTCCCTCGGGTGGTGGTTGTTGGCACCTATTCCTGAGGGTTGTTGTTTCCCGACGGTTCTTCTTCTGTCATCTCCTCGAAGGTGGCTTCTGCGGCCCTGTATGGTATTCTTCAGGGAACACGTTCTTTCCTGAGCTGGGTGCATTCTTTTGCGAAATGTCCTTTCTTTCTGCAGTTGTAACATCCTCCCATGATTACTCGTCGTGGGAATCGGTTCGGCGTTCCCCTTGCGAATTTGGATCGTCGCGTGGCATTGAGGTCCATCGGGTCTCCTGGGGGCGTCGCCGGAGACTCCTTTGTGTGGACGTGGAAGCACGCTTCTGGGTTGGTGGTAGGTCGGCTATTAATGACTCCGAGGTTGCATAGGCGGCTATCTGTTTTGATGGCGGCAGTGGCATAGTCCACCAAGACTGTGGTGGGGGTTTCACTCATGACTAGGTGTCTCTTTACCTCGGGGTGTAATCCGTCTTGGAATCGTGCAATGCATATGTTGTCCGTGTATGGGAGGTCTGCTTTGATTCGCTGAAATTCCACCCAGTAGGTGGCTGCTGTCCTATTTCCCTGCTGGATCTTCTGGAATTTCTCTAACGCTATTTCTTCAGTGTCTACCTGGCCGAAGGCGTGCTTCATATTGGTTTTTAGTTCTTCCCATATCAGGTTGATTCTTCCTTCCTGGTTTAGGATGGTTTCCACCCAATTCCAGGCTACCCCCCGTAGCAGAGAGGATGCATATCCTGTTTTCTTGTCATCATCGTTGAATCGGTTTCCTTCTGTCCTAAACTTGTGCTCGCAATGGGCCAAGAATGTTTTGAACTTTGCTTTGTCTCCTTCGAATGGTTTGGGGTCCCGGAGCTTTGGGTAACTGCTTCAGAGTGTCTCTCTGGCCGAGAGGATTTCTCCTAACATCTCTGTGGTGAGGAGATCGGGTCCCGCCCCTCCTGCTCCTGTTTCGTCCCCCATTCTTTGGGTTTGCTCTGGTGAATCTGGCATCTGGGGCCTTGATCAGGGGTCCGGGGTTACCGGGCTTGGGGATTGGTAGTCGTCGGGGACCCTCGTGAATTCTATGAGGGTCAGGGGATCCTCTCTGTTTTCATCCTCGGAGGCCACTGTGTTGCTACGTCAGGTGTCGATGGGGAGACGCAATCTAGTGTCAAGATCCTGCTTCGACTTCTCCGTTTCTCTCGACAGGCAACGTAGGCCGGGTCTGCAGCGTGAGCAGTCCTACTCACACTTCAGGCGTACTCACACGCCATACGTGAGCTTGGTGTTCTCGTGGTATCCGTCACACCCAGTGTGGTCCCTTCATGGCTCTTCTCACACACCTTGTGTGGGCTCGTTGTTCTCGCGGTATCTGTCACACCCGGTGTGGTCTCTTCGCGGCTCATCTCACACGCCTTGCGTGGGCTCGTTGTTCTCACGGTATCTGTCACGCCCGGCGTGGTCTTTTGGCGGCTCTTCTCACATGCCTTACGTGGGCTCGTTGTTCTCGTGGTATTGTCATGCACGGCGTGGTCTCTTCGCGGGTCTCCTCACACGCCTTGCGTGCACTTGTTGTTCTCGGGGAGTGGTGGTTGCAGTGCTGGTCACGGGGATAGAGAGGTAGGTCTGCGGAGAGAGATAATAGATTGTGTGGAGAAGAATCTCCAGACTAGCTACCTCACCCTTCCTTTATACTTTTCCTTCCCTCTGTGAAATCACAGCTTGCCCGCAAGACTGACACAGTTCCTCCGTCTAACATCATGACTCGATCGCCGCACCCAAGGAAAACACATGATCGCACTCGGCCACTGCGCGGCCAACACTCTACTCGCGGCAACAGGTGAAAGGATGCGCAAGCAGTAACAGTAAAGGAAAGGAAGACTGATGTACAACTTAATCAAGGGAAAACAATACTCGTAACGAACATGGGAGAAGGACGCGCAAGCTCAATCAATGGGAGACAACAAACGTAGCGGACAGGAGAAGGACGCACAAGTAACATAACGGAGACAAAGGAAAGAGGTCTAGACTGGCCAGCGGTCAGGGATATCGCTACCAGAGCGATATGGCGGAGATCGGTCGAGGTGCCTAAGCATGGAGGATGACCGCAGCTGTGGCGGCGGAAACGAGGACGAGCCACAGGGCAACAAGGGTGAGAGTGGCCCCGGCACTGGTGCCAAGGAGCCTGTCGCGCCAGGTTCATGACAGTATACTTCCTACGCTGGAAGTCATCATCGGAAGTGTGCACAGTATTCAGAGACTTCAAAAATCTTGTCGAGCTACAACTAAAGCATCGTATCACTCGGTTCCGCTGCGACAATGGCAAAGGACAATACGACAACGAAGCATTTCGATCAAACCTTACAGAATACGGTATTACCTTTGAGCTGCCGCCACCATACATGCAGCATCAAAATGGGGTCTCCGAAAGGATGATTCAGACCCACAATGCAAAGGCTTGTGCAATGCTACTGGACTGTACTCTCCCACCAAGCATGTGGGCAGAAGCCATGTCTACAGCAAACTACTTGCACACTCGGAGCCTGACCTCATCGAACAATGGCATGACTCCATATGAAATGCTTTTCGGAAGAAAAGCGGAAGTTGGCCATCTACGACACTTTGGATGAATAGCTTTCAAATCACTCCCAGCCTCCCACCGCAGCAATTTCGGCACACGTGCTCTCCCTCTATTCACGCTCGGCTATGTCCATGACAGTACTACTACCTGGTGCTTTTGGGATCCCCACCGGAAGCAGGTAATCCAGGCATCAAACGTCACCTTCTTAGAATCGAGCAGACTCTGACTCGACGTCTCGGCGGTCAGACTCAGACTCAGCGCCTCGAGCGAACTCAATTCCTCGAGCGAACTCAATTCCTCGGATCGACTCGGACTCAATGCCTCAGCGGTCGGATTCGGACTCGGAGACTCGAGCAAAATCAATTCCTCGAGCGAACTCAATTCCTCGGGCGGACTCGGACACGACACCTCCGCGGTCGGACTCGGACTCGGCACCTCGAGCAAACTCAATTCCTCGGGCAAACTCAATTCCTCAGGCGGACTCGGACTCGACGCCTCGGCGGTCGGACTCAGACTCGGCACCTCGAGCAGACTCAATTTGGATGGAAACACCGGCCGGTATGATCTTCAGAAGAGACCTAGAGCGGTCGCCCACTGGATCCAGGTGGAAGAGGAACTACTGGATTCTGCAGATCCGGTGTCCTACTGGGAAGCCATTGCGCACCCAAGGTTTGGCCAGAAATGGTCTTATGCGGTTGATGAGGAACTCAGATCCTTGGCTGAAAACTCAACCTGGGACTACGTCGGGCTGGAAGACGTTCCAGCCGGCGTCACGCCCATTAGCTCCAAGTGGGTCATCAAGACCAAGGAGTTGCCAGGAGATGGCATTCGGTATAAGACCAGGCTTGTTATCCGAGGTTTTCAACCGCAGGTGGGGGTCGACTTCGATGAAACTTACGCCCCGGTAGGAAAGTTGCACAGCCTACATATGATGCTAGCCCTCGCTGCTGTCCACGACTGGGAAATTGAACAAATGGATGTTGTCACCGTCTTCTTGAATCACAAAGTTGACAGTGACATCTATATGGCTCTGCCGCAGGGTATTGAGGCGGACAAACCTCAAGTCTGCAAGCTGAGAAAGTCACTTTATGGACTTAAACAGGCCACCCGTCTCTGGTATGAGCATATTGACCACTTTCTCAGATCTCTTGGTCTAGAACGATATGAGTATGATCCAAACGTCCACCTCTTGCAATCGGCTCAGAACTACGCACCAATAATTCTGCTGCTGTATGTTGATAACATGCTGCTCTTTTCTCCATCGGCCAACCGAGTCACCACAATCAAATACCTCCTCCGCGCCAAGTACAAGATGACCGACCTCGGTCCAGTTCGATGCTTCGTCGGTATAGAGATTGAGCATGACCAATTACGACAGATACTGTATATCCACCAACTGCGCGCTGTCCAGAAGCCGCTTGCGACAAATGGCTTTTCCGACTGCAATGGCTACTGGACACCACAGCCTACTGGAAGCAGGCTCCAAAGATTAGATCCAGAGTCAAATCTGACAAACGGCACAGCAAGGACTCTTGACTCAGATGGTAAACAACGGTATCAGTCAATTGTTGGAAGTCTGATGTGGCTAATGCTATGCACTCAGCCGGACCTCGCATTCACCGTCTCCATGTTCAGCAAATTTTCCTCCACCCCGACTACTGAGCACTTGTCAGCAGCCACCTACACGCTACGATATCTGCGAAACACGGCCAACCTCGCTATGCAGTAGAATGCATCAGACTCCGAAGCTACCATGCCCATCGGCTACACCGACTCAGAATTCGCCGGAGATCCCAATGACCGAAAACCAACATCTGGCTATGTATTCATGCTTGCCGGAGGCGCTATTACCTGGCGTGCTCGTAAGTAGCCACCTCTCGCCTTCTCAACAGTGGAAGCCGAATACATAGGTGCTTCCGATGCCGCAAAAGAAGCCATATGGGTCCGCACCTTATACGCTCGCATATTATATGGCAAGATCCTGTACAAGCATGCTGAGCAATGCCCCCACTGCTTATGCTCAGACAACGACTCTAAGGCTACTGAGCCCCAGCAAATCTTTGTCGATAACCAAGGCGCAATCCAACTTGCAACGAACCAGAAGTTCCATGAGCGCACCAAGTACATCACTGTCCGCTTCCACTTCGTCTGTGCCACCTGCGAACGGAACGCCATCAAAACCACATACCTTCTGACATCCGACATACTCGCAGACATCATGACGAAGAATTTCCCTTGAGACACTCACTGGAAGGACGCTCACGGGCTTGGGCTTGTAAGCCGGGACTCAGGGGAAGTGGCTGACAGACCATGCGTTAAGCGGTTGAAATAGTTTTTCTCTCATCTTCCGGTTCTTTCTTTGGAGGATGGACTCTTTCTCCTATGTCCGTGGTTTCTCCCTCGAAGGGTTTTTTACACGGTTACGAGTTTTAACGAGGCATCCGAGGATTCTGTTTCTCACATTCTCTCCTGTATTCCTATGCATCTTCTGTACGAGGGGAAGTGTCAGAATAAGGAGGCGTCCCGAGATTAGGAGGCGTCTAGAGATGAGGAGGCGTCCAGAGATGAGGAGGCATCCGGACATGACTGAGTCCCCGAGCACCGGCTCGGGGGGACAGTCTTCCGTCCTTTGTCCTGACGGCCTTCCTGTATATAGAGAGATCTTGTGCCCGCATAATACTGTAATACAATCTTGACGTTTATCAATCCATATATTCCAACACAATCTATGGCCGGTGCAACATTAGCAAAGTCATCGACAAGCGGATGAAAGGAGTGAACCCACGAACTAGTAATAGTGACAGCCGCTGAGCAATAAGGCAAGCAAACTGTCATGAAAGCTGTAGACATGCGAAGTGATGAGCGATACGGCAACCAATGTTAGGTGCCTAGATAGTTAGCAATGTCATCGACCAGTGGAAGAATTGAATGAACCCATGAAACCAGATGTAGAATCATCCGTCAATTAAAGCGGCGTGCAAACCGTTGTGAAAGCAGCTAACGAGCGGAAGAATGAGCAATCCGCTGCCATTCGCTGAGTACTACGGTGCGCACACCATCCGGAAATCCATTGACGAGTGGAGGTATGAGCAATCCGCTGCCATCGGCTGCGCAATACGGCGCGCGAATTGTCGCGAAAGCCATTAACAAGCGGAGAATGAGCAATGGACTGCCATCCGCTGAGCAATATAGCACGCAAACTGTCAGGAAAGCCATCGATGAGCTGAGGTATGAGCAATCTGCTGCCATCCGGGGTGCAATACGGCGCGCAATCTATCGTGAAAGCCGTTGATGAGTATAGGTATGAGCAACCCGCTGCCATCTACGGAGCAATACAGTGTGCAAACCATTGGAAAAGCCATTAAAGGGTGGAGGAATGAGCAATGTGCTACCAACCGTGGAGCAATACGGCGTATGAACCCTTGGAAAAGCTGTTGACGAGCGGAAGAATAAGCAATACGATGCCATCCGCAGAGCAATATGGTGCGTAAACCGTCGTCAAAGCCATTGACGAGAGAATGAATGTGCAATCTGCTGGCATCCGCTGAGCAATACGGCGTGCGAACCGTCGGGAAAGACATTGACGAGTGGAGGTATTAGCAATCCCCTGCCACCTGCTGAGCAATACGGCGCGCAAACCATGAAATGTGTTGACGAGCGGAAGAACGAGCAATGTACTGCCATCCACTGAGGAAATCGGCACACAACCCATCGGGAAAGCTGTTGACGAGTGCAAGCATGTGTAATCCGCTGCCATTCGCTGAGCAATACGGTGTGCAAACCGTGGTGAAAGCGGTTGATGAGAGAAAGATTGAGCAATCCACTCCTATCCGCTGAGCAATCCGGCGCGCAAATCGTAGTGAAAGCTGTTGACGACCGCAAGTAAGAGGAATCTGCTAATATCCATGGGGCAATATGGTGCGCAAACCGTCATGAAAGCCATTGACGAGCAAAAGAATGAGCAATCCGCTGCCATCTGCTGAGCCATACGGATAAGCAATACGGCGTATACACCGTCATGAAATTCATTGACAAGTGGAAGTATGAGCAATCCGTAGCTATTCACTGAGAAATACGGTAGATAAACTGTCGTGAAAGCCATTCTTGAGCGGAAGTAGGAGCAATCCGCTGTCATGTGCTGAGCAATACGGTGCGCAAACCATTGTGAAAGCCGTTGACGAGCGAACGAATGAACGATCTGCCTAGCCATCTGCAGAGCAATACAGCATGCAAACCATCGTAAAAGCCATTGACGAGTGGAAGAATTAGCAATCCGCTGCCATCCGCGAAGCAATATCGCATACAAACCATGTAAGCCGTTGACGAATGAACGAATGAGCGATCTGCATAGCCATCTGCAGAGCAATACGGCATGAAAACCATTGTGCAAGCTGTTGACAAGTACAAGAATGAGCAATCGGCGGCCATCCTCTGAGGAACACGGTACGTAAACCGGCCGGGGATACTAGACGTCGACGAGTGGAAGAATAAGCGATACGGCGAGGAATCTGCTACGCGTAGAACTTTAGGAAAGTCATCGACACGCAGATGATATGAGCGAACCCACAGATGAGCCGACTTACCTTCCGTCGTGCTATACAGCATGCAAACAGTTGACAAAGCCGCATATGTGCAGAAGAATAATCAATCCAGTAAGCGATCCGACGAGCAATATTGAGTGCAAACCATCGTGAAAGCCATTGATAAGTGCAAGAATGAGCAATCCGCGGCCATCTGCTGGGTAATACGGCGTGCAAACCTTACTGAAAGACGTTGACGAGTGGAAGAATGAGCAATCTGCTGCCATCCGCTGAGCAATATGGTGCACAAACCAAGAACGCGGTTGACAAGCGGAAGTAAGAGGAATCAGCTAGTATCCACTGCGCAATACGGCGTGCAAACCATCGTGAAACCCATTGACGAGCAAAAGAATGAGCAATCCGCCGCCATCCTCTGAGAAATACGGCATGCAAACCGTCATGAAAGACATTGACAAGTGGAAGAATAAGCAATCTGCTGCCATCCACTGCGCAATACGGCACGCATTCCATGGTGAAAGCCATTGACAACCAGAAGTAAGAGGAATCAGCTTATATCCTCGGGGCAATACTGCACGCAAACCTTCGTAAAAGCCGTTGACGAGCGGAAGACTGAGCAATCCACCGCCATCCGCTAAGAAATACGGCATGCAAACCATCGTGAAAGCCGTTGACAAGTGCAAAAATGAGCAATCCACTGCCATCCACTGAGCAATTCGGCATGCAAACCGTGGTGAAAGCCGTTGACAACCAGAAGTAAGAGGAATCAGTTAATATCTAGTGGGCAATACAGTGTGTAAACTTTCCTGAAAGTCGTTGATGAGCAAAAGAATGAGCAATCTGCCACCATCCGCTGAGAAATACAGCGCGCAAAACATTGTGAAAGCTGTAGACAAGTGCAAAAATGAGTAATAAGCTGCCATTCATGGGGCAATATGGTGTGTAAACAGTTGTCAAAGCCGTTGACGAGTGGAAGAATGAGCAATCCGCTGCCATCCGCTATGCAATACAGGGTGCAAACCCTGGTGAACGCTGTTGACGACCGGAAGTCAGAGGAATCAGCCAATATCCACTGGGCAATACAGCGCACAAACTGCCATGAAAGCCATTGATGAGAGAAAGAATTAGCAATCCGCTGCCATCTGCTGGGTATTATGGCGTGTAAACTGTTGTGAAAGCTGTTGACAAGCAGAAGTATGAGCAATCCACTGCCATCCATGGAGCAATACGGTACGCAATCCGTCGTAAAAGCTGTTGACAAGAGAAAGAAAGATCAATCTGCCACCATCCGTTGAGAAATACGGCGAGCAATCTACGGCATGTAGAACGTTAGCAAAGTCATCAACTAGCAGAAGATATGAGTGAACCCACATATGAGCCGACTTACCTTCCATCGAACCATACGACACCCAACCAGTTGGGAAAGCTATCGACGAGTGGAAGAATAAGCGATCCAGGAAGCGATCCGCCGAGCAATATGGCATGCAAACTGTCATGAAAGCCTTCGACTAGCGCAAGAATGAGCGATCCGCCTAGCCATCCTTCAAACAATATGGCATGCAAACCGTCGTGAAAGCTGTCGACGAGCGAATGAATAAAGGATTTGGCGAACCTGCCGTAGTGTCTGGATCGTTAGCAAATTCATGGACAAGCAGATGAAATGAGTGAACCCACGAATGAGACGACATTTCATCCGACAAGCAATACGGAGGGTGAACCGGAAATGTGCGCAAGGAAGCTGCGATCCGCCAAGAAATATGGCGTGTAAAGCCTTGTGCAAGCCCATTGCGAGTTCATCAGTCGGGTCCTGATAGTTTCATTTCAACATTTTGTTCCCTTGGTTTGGCGTATACTAAACACATGACAATATCGCGTAGATTTGTTACGCGATATTGTCACAAGCTTATAGTTCTCGTAGGTCAATCCTCGCCAAGGCGTTAGCTACAGTGGCGGCAGGCTTGGTATTGCCACTGTAGTGGTTAGGGTTTCCAGAGATCATTCTCGCCATGGCGCTAGCTATAGTGGCAGCAGGCTTGGCATTGCCGCCGCAGTTGTTAGGGTTGCTGGCAGGAATTAACTGGTGTGTGGAGAAGTTTCTCAGCTAGCAAGATGGCTAGACCATCAACAAGCGGGAGTAAGGAGCTATCCCGAGAGCCATCTGCCGAGCAAAACGGTATGGGAACCGGTGCGAGAAAATAGCGGTCAACGAGCTGTAGAATGGGTGATCTGCGGACATATCCGCGGAGCTATCCGACATGTAAATCCTTGTGAAAGCCACTGACAAGTGAAGGAATGAGCGATATAGCGAGCAATCTATGGCGCACAGAACTTTAGGAAAGTCATCGACAATGGGAAGAAATGCGTGAACCCACTACTGAGCAGTAATGCCATCCGCTGAGCCATTTACAGAGCAATACGGTGCGTAAATCGTTGTGAAACTTGTTGATGAGCGGAAGAATGAGCAATCTGCTGCCATCCGCTAAGTAATACGGTGGGCAAACTGTTGTGAAAGCCATTGACAAGCAGAAGTATGAGCAATACGTTGCCATCCACTGAGCAATACGGCACGCAAACCATTGGAAAAGCCATTGACAAGCATAAGAATGAGCAATGCACTGCCATCTGCAGAGCAATATGGCGCACAATCCGTTGTGAAAGCCTTTGACAAGGGGAAGTATGAGCAATCCGCTACCATCCACGGAGAAATACAGGGCACAATCCATTGTGAAATTTGTTGACGAGCGGAAGTATGAGCAATGCGCTGCCATCCACTGAGGAATTCAGCGCACAACCCGTTGGAAAAGCCGTTGACATGCAGAAGAATATCGGCAACCTCGCATTCCACCAGTCACGAGTCTTTCTAACTATGCTGCATTCGTATCGAGATCCCAGTCGGGATCAGACGTGGCCATTCTGGAGCCCGTCATCTTACTAGTTTGCTGCTGGTCCCACTCCGAAGTTAGTCTTACGTCCATTTGTCTCCGCCGTAAGGTCCTAACTCTGGGTCTTATCTCCTGTGTAGACTCTCTCTGTAGGAGGAGGATTCCGGCCGCTGCGGGCGCTGCGGACGCTACACCCAGCCGGGTGTCTAGAGTTCGGGTGACACGGACAGTGCTACGGGAGTGTGACATAGGCCTACATAGGACAGTCACAGTAGACAGTCACAGGCGGCGCACGGACACTCGTATAAGAGGCCGGCGCTCGCCTCTCTAGAATGGACATGCTTCTTGCTACCCCTCAACTGGTAGCAACACTTTTTCTTTCGTGTTTTCAGTGGTATCCCGCGGCACGAGCGACGAGCCACCCAC
>Ga0307508_10003375_pt1 | contig 16188 bp, 6 predicted proteins | sample 9_EM_MG_FD_203089 | JGI IMG/M metagenome (GOLD analysis project Ga0307508, IMG submission 203089) | Populus trichocarpa ectomycorrhiza microbial communities from riparian zone in the Pacific Northwest, United States - 9_EM | ecosystem: Host-associated > Plants > Roots > Unclassified | place...
TTTGTTTATTCATTATCCTCGTGTGCGACCTATCTAGATCATGACGAGCTATGTACAGTCCGCTTCCCCGCCGCAGTCCGCGTTTAGCGGCACGGTGCAGGCTCCCTTTGCCCTCCGCCCAGGCCTAGCTCTTTCACCAGCGACTGGTAGAGTTGAAGAGGCTGTTGTATTTGTCGTTTCTGAACGGGAGCCGGTAACCGGAAGTATGCGCACGCGCACCACCTATATTTTGTGCCAGATACATCGTAGACCAACAAAAACCTATCCGGAACGGTGGAGAGTATTGCTCCATGGGATGGCCTTCGGTCCGAACGTCAGCCCTGCTCCTCCGGGGTTTTGCGGAATCTGTGGACACTGGATTATCGGAAGGAGTAACGGCAGCATGAACCAGCGGTCTCCGCTCACAGAATGCCGTCAGTAGATTCAATTGCCGGTTGGGATTGATCGGTAGGATGCGGGAGAACCGGACAAGGCGGCCGGCCTTATATCTGTACACTCCAGCCTGCAGGAGGAGTAATGCCGGCAGATAGGGCCGTTTCTGCGGTGTGATGAGCCGCAACTCCCCAACTCCCCAGCGGAACTGGATCGCTTATCTACCGCCGGCGACGTCGGCTTGGCCGTGCGCTGGATGGTGCAAATCCCCAGACGACTCGAGTATCCAGGCAGTCTAGCCGGCTTCCGAGGTTTTGTAGGTCCTGGCTTGCTTAGCTAAGCAAGCCAGGGAAAATTTGCTTACTTTAGGGCATGTTCGGTTGTGAGCTGCATTTTTCAAACCTGACGAGTTGAAGGTTACCAAAGCTGCAGATGCAAACTCCCATCTCCCCCGACGACCCGTTCGGCAACCCAGATAGATATTCAACAGCACGCCACACTTTTGTATCATGAAGGTTGGCTATTTTCTGAGACTTTCCGGAAAACCCCGAACTGGCTTTTTTATAGCGGCAACGTAGCCCTTCCTGCCTACCCACAGACTCAGCGGACGGCTCCTGCTATCCACAGGCACTAATCGCGCAGCGCCAAAAATGATTCGCGCGGCGTGCGGAGGACATCAACAGTCCCCCGACTGTTCGTGCTCTCCAGAAGATTCTCGAAGATTTTTTTCCCAGTCATCTCTGATGTGTGGTAGGCGTGTTGTCGTGCAGCGTGCTCTAGTATTGGGCGATTGGAGCACCAACGGCAAGGAGCCTTGCTGGGCTAAGGAACGGCGGAGGGTGGGGGTTGGACATCGTAGGTGTCATGGCAGGTTTGACTAACCGGCAGAGCATCGAGGCTACGAAAGTTAGGATTTGAAGCACTGTATGGCGGAGTAGCCACTTCAAAGAACACAAGGCTCTGGGAAAGTGTCTATGGCAAGAATTGGACTCGTCTGGGGTCTCTGGGGGAGGGTGTGTATATACCCAGACGTTCCGTCCCCGACAGACGACCGGGCCCCATCGGTGAGAATGTCCCTCGGTCTGGAGCGAGCCGTTCTGTCTACCATGTAGTTAGAGGCTGTCCTCCATCCGGGCTAGTAATCCTGAGCAGTGAGGGGTTCGTGGTCGCACGCCATCGCACTCGGTCGGAGCGGCTCTTATTCGGAGTCCACTTTTATCAAAAACACCTTGAACATCGCTCTTACGAACTGCCAACAGTCGATGTCCGGGGCAACGCTAAATGGCAGAGGATCTTACAAAGGGTAACGTCAGGCAGCTGAGAGCCCGCCATTTGTATCGCAATACGGAACCAGAAAGTGGTGACCTGCCCAGCTGATGCACGAAGAAGCCAGTCGCCGGATGGCGTGCCATCAGCAAGCTCTTGCCAGCTGATCATCAGGCCGCAAAAAGAGATTTTGGCGGTGGTCATATGTATCACACGCGGGACGAGTGATATTTCATGTCACCGTCTCGGGCACCAAAACAAAATCTTCACCACCCCTACCTAGTGGGGTGGATTGGAAACCCCAGGAGTTGAAAGATAGAACCGTGGATTGAACCCAGCGCTTGCAGTTAACTCCCCCAATTCCCGGTTGCTACCTAGAGGTTATACCGCTAGGCAACGGAGGTGGTTTTCGTTACTGATGAGAGACGACAGTGCCTATGACCTCGTACGTAGCTCTGCGAACCACCACTGACGTGCCAGATGTGGACACATGTAGTTGCTCGCAAGCTCCGATTCCGCCGAGTCGAGTCCCACTGCCGTGCCAATTGTGGCTTCCGCGACGGGGGATGGGTTGAGTACGTAAGGCAATTCTTCGTCCCGGCCGCGGCGGGCCGTGCGGCTATCCATCCCGGACGGCGAGGGGGCATGCCGATCCGACTCTGCGCCATACAGCGAGACAAGTCACGATCGGAATCGGAAGGCCGGAGTGATACGCCATGATCGCTGTACTCTTCCTCCCCAACAAACCAAAGAGAGCAGGCTCGCCACGACCCAAACTGGTCGCATGTGGGTATTGACTGAACAGATGAAAGATTTCCCTAACTAGAGGGCGCCGTAAGTTTTTTTCTTTTCTTTCCTTTTCTCTGTCTCAATCACGAAAAGATGAAGAAAGCCTGCTCCACACTCACATGCTCGCGTAACCACCGCACGCAGCAAGTCGCCGACCAATCGCCCCCTATCTATCGCTCCGCAGCGACACATTAGCAGATACGAAAACGTAACGCACCATTCGGGACCGACGATATCATAGAGATACATATCTATATAGAGATGGATACATAGCTAGCAGGCACCATATAGAGTAGAGAGAGAGAGAGTGGGAGAGAGATAATAAGCGCGTCTGCCCACACCGTTCCTTCTCCTTTCTCTTCTTTCTCTCCCTCTCCTTTCGTGCTTCGTGTTCCGCGTTTCGACCGCAACTCACCGCCGCGATGAAACGGGATTGCTCCGCCGACCGCCCACCACCAGCGGGCTGATCGCCTCGCCCGCCTCACCCGCCCCACCCGCCCTTTCTCGCCCGCCTCATCCGCCCGTCCTCGCCCGCCCGTCCTCGCCGCCGCCCGCCGCCCGCCGCCCGCCGCGATCCTCACGGAGCCGTGTCGCCGCATCGAAGTCGACATCTACATGATGCCGGCACATGGCTGTCGCACGTCGCAACAAACACCGCTCCGCACACGTCGCGCCGCTGCACGGCAGTCGCGCAGATACGGATCCGTCGCATCGCATCGCATACACAGATACACGTTACGTACACCGCCCGAACCCTGTCGACGTCGCTCTCTTCTCCGCCGCGTGGGTCTGCCCGAACGAGTTGTAGCATCCTTGGGATCATCACCAAACACCCGAGGAGTACATATAAGAGGATTGCCGGATGGCTACCGGATGGCCGAGAGGAGGATATCTATCTACGGGCGGAGCAATCCCCCGTGTGCGTGCCAAGCTGCGAATGCTCGTGCAGGGAGAACATGCCTGCGTGCATACGCAACGGCCCCCAGTGTTCCGTGCGGAGCGGATCGCGTCGACGATCGCTACGATCGCGACAGCGACAGCGATGGCGACTTACCCATCCTGAATCGAGTCGGACATGCCCCTTCCGGTCGGGCGTGCATGCGCCGAGCGTTGGGCGCGACGGCCGGCCAGTGCGATGATGCCCTCGGCAATTTGCCATCGCACGGCCAGAGGGAGAGGGCAGGAGCGAGAGGGGAAAATGTCACGACGCGATGTGAGCCCACTTGCGAGAAGAGTTGGGTTTCGGTGATTAGAGCATAATAGGTTTTTACTCGGGGCGAAATGGGGGAGGAGGAGAAAAAGCTCTCCTCCAATTCGGGATTATAACCATCTGGAGAAAAACCAAAAGCAAATTGATGTTCCCGTCTCCAATGCGCAGCCAAACAAAATGCATCGTCGCTAGGAAAGTGAAACAGGAATATCTATCCCGTCGAAGAATTCAAATCCATCAAGAACGCCGTTTCCCGAGCAGCCTGAACGCACATCACGGATCGAGGTTCACCAGACCCGCGCGGACAGCGTCCACAAAGGCCGCCTCGCCGATGGCGCTCCACTCGCCCTTCATCCCGCCGCCGTACAGGCCGGTGTATCCGTAGGGACCCTTGACGCTGGGCACCTCCAACGGGCACCACTGGTTGTCGGTGGCCACCTTGGGCGCGACGTAGCTTCCGTGCACGAGGTGCGCCTTGGCCTCGAACAGGTACGGGCCAACGGCGATCTCGATGTCCAGGCCGTCCGAGTTCTTCTTCGCGAGCAGCGTGCGCGCCGCGTCGAGGAGCGCCGCCAGGTTGTCGGCGCGGTTGTCGCTGGCGCCGCGGATGCCGTGGCTGCCGACGCGCACACGCACCGTCTCCTGCCATTCGACCGCCGGGTTGGAGAAGAGCTCGGGGCAGGCCGAGGGGACGGTGATGGCCAGGTCGCAGAGACGCGGGCACGAGGCAAGCAGGTTGCAGATGTGGAGGTTGTCCTCGGGCGTCTGGACGGGCTCGAAGCCGTCCTTGGCGAGCGGGATAAACTCGAGGAGCTTCAGCGTCCTCTGCGATGCCGAGACGAGGGCGGAGACACCCTTGGCGGTGATGCTGGCCACGTTGGTGATCAAGATCTCCTCGAGGTTGGTGGCCGTGCGGGCCATGAAGAACAGGTCCTCGTCGCTGATGGGCTTCAGGTTGGAGTCGCCAAAGATCTTGAGTCTGCGGAGCTTGCTGAAGTCGAGGCTGGGGGTCTTTCCGAGCACCTCGGAGTCCCTGTGGCTCTCGGGGAACTCGCAGATCTCGCTCTTGAGGCCGACGGCGAGGAACTCGAGCGAGGTCAACCGGGGGAAGGAGAGGACGTTGTCCCAATCGGCCGAGTCGCCGTACCGGAGCGCGGTCCAGGGGATGGTCGCGGTGCGCACGTTGCGGCAGTTCTGGAGGATCTGGAAGACGTAGCCGACGGTGTCGTAGCGGTAGATGCCGTCGAACCAGATCCTGCGGACGTGGCGGGCGAGCTGCGGGTAGTCGCCGAACAGCTTGGCGGTCGACCGGACCGACTTGTACGGGTTCTGGTAGACGACGGGCAGGATCTCGACGGGGAGCGCATTCTCGAACGCGCGGCGCATCCAGGTCTCTCCTCCCTGCCACCGGCGGATGTACAGTTCCCGCAGCGCGTGCGACAACGCCCACTCGTGCCACTGTGCATTCACCTGTCGGATCGCCTCCACCGAGTGCCACCGCTGCACGTCCGTCGGCACGCGGCCGCGAAGATACTTCTGGGTGCAGGTCTTGTTCTGCATGGGACGGGGGGCCTGCGTGAGGCCGTAGGTGTACGTGGCGGTGTCGACGTCGTTGGCGTTCAGCTCGGCGGCGATCGAGAGGATCTCCGAGACGAGCTCGAAAGGAAGGTCCTGGAAAGAAGGCATGGTTGTTGTGGTGGTAGTCCGGATGATGTATGCTCCGAGCAGGAGGGTGCGGTGCCGATGATCGACGGTAGACCGAGAAAGCTGTTGGGGGGAATTGATATGGAAGCTTTGGATTGATGCTGGGGCTCTGCTTGGGAGCTCTTGGTGACTGGTGATGTTAACGTCGACGAGGTCCTGGAGTTTATATACGGGAAGGGGGAGGCACAGGTGGGGTATACTAGGAGGGGAGAGCTCTCTGCCGTTCTCGGCAGCTGTGACTCGACCGACGAATCTGGGAACACCCTTTTCTCCCTCCGCTGTTGGTGCCGGTGCAGTGTGATCCCTCCCCCATGGATGGTTCGTGCCCAGCAGGAAGGCGGCATGGAGAATCGTGAATTGCACGGGCGGCAGGGGTTTCTGGGAAAGCCATTGCGCGAGCGAGAGACAAAGCCCGTGCGTCACTCCCGGCTGTCCACATCCCTCCGCCCATTCCGGCCAGACCCATTCCGAGCCTGTAGCGAAGTGGCCAACGGCCGATGGCAAAAAAAGAAGACGGAATATTTTTTTCCCCGGCGCTTGGCAAGAACCAAGACGGATTGCTATTTATTTTTATTTTTCGTGGAGTATGTATGTATGTATCTATCCTATTCTACGCTAGACGTAAACAATCCGGCAGGTAGATACTTTTACCCCAGACTTTCGCAAGCGGCCAAGCGGCAGGCATGACCCGAGGCCGTTGGCTGGCCGGCCGGCTGATTGGCTGGGGCTGTGGCCAGGCTGCTGAGACTTCTGGGGTGCTGGCTCGAGCACATGGGTGGCGGCCCCGTTCCGGCTGCACATACGAGCAGTCTAGGTGGTCTACATACGACAAAGGGCGGATGGCACAACCAGATGTCAGGCACCACAGAGAAGGCAGACGGCGGACCGCAACGGCGGCAGCGCATCATCCCATCCAAAGAAAGAAAAGAGAAAGAAAAGAAAAGAACAGGAGCTGCAACCGAGATCACCCCGAGCAGCAAGAACAAAGGAACCGCAGCAAGCACGATGATGATGCCGGGCGGACTGGGGCAGGTCTTTTGACGATGGTTTTTCTTCTCTTTCCGTCCGTGGGCCGTGTGCGTCGATCGATTCGATGCGGGCGTTCGAAAAGCTGCTCTGCAGAAGAAGAAGGAAAAAACGAGATGATGAGATCTTCCTCGGTACTCTATTCCCCCAACGGTCAATTGGAGCCGCGGTGCCGGCATCGTCTTAGGTAACGCCCTCCCCCATGTGATGTGTTCGATTGGTGGATAGCGGGCGGTGTGGCAACTGGGGGGCAGCGGGCCGCGATTTTTTTATTTTTTTTTCCCCATCTCTCTCCAGCATCGTGACAACCACCTATTTCGCCGCCGGGTCGTGTGTCCGAGCCGATGGGTTCTCCGCTTCGCCTCTTTCAAATTCTGCTGGCAATCTGTTTGCAGCTCGTGGTGTGTGGCGTGGATGCAATTGTGTGTGTGGGTGCACACTGTGCAGAGAGAATGGTGAAGATTCTTCGGTATGGCGTAATTATGTGTCAAGCTTCGAGTAAAGAGTTGTTTTGTTTTGTTTTTTTTGCTCGCAAGTTGAGGTCATATCTAGGATGTCGCTCTCGGTCCATCCTCTCCAGTAGAGCAGAGGATTTCAAAGGATTACATAACAGCTGAGATCGATCGCCACACTGATGCACTGATGATGCTGCTGATGCCGATGACGAATGTTTGTGGCGCGGAGAGCGTCCAGTTCAAACCAGGTGGAACCTGCAACTACTACTAGGTACTTAGTAGTAGAGCAGAGTGAAGAACGGATGTCGCTCTCCTATGCCCCAATTCTCACGATCGTTCACCTTCCCTCAATCCGATTACCGGCAACATCGACACGAGCCTCGCTTCGCCTGATCGGGCGGGCGACAATTGCGAGTTGGGGTCATGTGTCGGACGGAGAGGGGGCGCATGTGCTGGCTGCTGGATGTTGGGAAAACGGACGCGACAAGCCGGAAGACTGTGGTCCTGAGATGTGATGTGCGCTGTGTCCGTGTCCTTCTCCGTCGGTCCCCCCCCCGGTGGATGGATGGATGGATGCATGGACGGATCAGATGCTTACGGAACCGCCTTCCATGCGCGGTGGGCGATGGCCGTTGCCGCCAGCTGCCAGCTAGCCGGAAGTCGTTAGGCTTGGCAAGTCATAAATGCACCAACCTATGTACAACTTGCGGACCGCGAACAGCCGGCGCGGCCAATAGCAGGAGGAGTCGGTTCGCAGCCCTCCGAAAGCCGCAATGTCGAGAGTCGAGCGTCGTGGTTTTATTTCGGGAGACACTGGGGCTGCCGCTGGCCCGGGGGACATTGGACTGGGACCTGCTCGTCAGCGACTTGTCGGGGAAACTTATGTACACTAAGCATAATATGTGCAACTCCTAGCGTCAGCTCCTGTGGTTGCAGTCTGCTGATGTATCTAGGCGTACATATATTTGGACCGACCGGATAGACGCGGGCTGGTTCACGCTATGTGGGTTGCATGCATAACTATATATGCATCTATGTTGGAGGGTTGGGAAAGCAGTAATTTAGTGGCCGGGTAGGAAGGGTACATGGCTGACGGCACAGTCTGGCTCCCCCATCACGTGCCGCAACAGCTGCACCGTGAGGAAAACTGCGCTGCGATTTCGAGCTCGCAAGCCAACTGCATCTGTCCATCCGCACTTTTTTTTTCCGCGGCATTTTTGTTTATGTCTCCGTTGATCGAGTGACGTCAGGTGAGTACTCCGGAAAGCCTTTGCGCGCATACATTCGATGGTACACAGCTACTGTATATCCATGAACACGGAGAGTAGAGTGCATAGCTCGGAGTTAATCTGAATAATCTTCTGCGCTGCTGCGTTTTTGCGGTGCACGAGTTCGCCAGGATCGATCCGGTCGGGTTTCATGCGTTCGGGGTGCTCCATCGGCCGTAAACGCAACAAGATATCTATCCGCAGCGGTGCTGAAGCCGGCTTTCTGGCCAGGGCCCTGCTCACTCGCTTCCCCTGGTCGGCTCTCCCCCTCGGCAGGTGTGAGTGTGTATTTCGGCGGCGGTATGTACCTGCCTGGCTGGCGTGTGGGGAGCCGGCGTGTCGTGAGTGGCCGGGTCTGCGTTCCCGGGACGAGCCTCCCCCCAGTAGAGCACCCGGATGCTTCGCCCCTGCACTGTACTACCACTGAGTCTGGCATGTCTCTTACGTAAGTGACTCGTCTCGGTTCGCGACAGCTGCGTACCGGCTTGGGTGGGTATGCGGGCGCGAAGAACCGAGAACGAGAGAGGGGAGACACATGAACTGGAGACTGCGGTGTTCGGTGCACGGCTCGTTTCCTCCCATAAGCGATTACCTCTGGCGCACGCGCATCCCGCCGGAACGTCGCGCGTAAGCAGTGAACGACAAGTGTGTCATTCGGTTTTCGTAGGGACGGACGCTCAGCATGCAGATATCACAATGTATCGAGTGCGTCTGAACTCCAGGGCTTTGCTGAGAGGTTCTGCTCGGAAAACCGGAACCGGTCGCTGCCTCGTTGGTATGTAGGATGGTAAGGACTTGTATTGCTTGTGCTTTGTCGGTGGCCGACGTCTGCGTAGTGCTACCTATCCGCCATGGCGGTGAGCGTGGTGGGCGCGGACCGTCGTCTCTCACCGATAAGAAAAAAACCCCACGTGGCCTAGTGGTATGTCCTCTTGGTACCAACTAGGAATTGGGGGGAGTTAACTGCAAGCGCTGGGTTCAATCCACGGCTCCAGCTTTCAACTCCTGGGGCTTCCATGCCACCCCACTAGGTAGGGGCGGTGAAGGTTCCCGTTTTGGTGCGGTGAGATGGCGACATGAAAATGTCACTCGATTGACGTGTGATACACTGTGACTCCACCGCAGAATTCTCTACTTGCGGGCAAAGATAGATGTTACACAGACTAGGCGCCCACCATAGCTACAAGCCACGGGAAGACATTAGCCCTGACCCAGTTCCAGCGAGAGCTGGGAAAGCCATTGCTGGCTCAGCGGGAGAGGAGGTTAAGGGTGAAGGTATGGATGGGAATGAAATCGAGGGCGAGGGGGTGGCGGGGGAGGTGGCAAGGGATGTAGGGTGAACGGAGTGGAGAGTCCTCAGTCTTTTTGCTGGTTTTAGCGTTTAGGTGATTAGGGGAGCCACATTGGGCTGAGCCAGCCTGCTGTGCTCTCCGTAGTCCAGTCTGTCCGTCCTGGGCCTTAGACGGGGCCGAATAGAATCTGCTCAGTCCGTCCAACTCCTGGACTGGGACTGACCCCGTCTAAGGGGATCAACGAACGGGACGGACTTGCCGTTGCCAAGGCTGCACCCAAATGTCTTCCAGCGAGATCCCTCACACTTAGGTCGGGCCTCTGACCTCGTATTGGCTCGGGATACTGGCAGCAGCTGCACCACAGGGTGTCCGAGGGAATGCCAGTCCGGGCCGGGCTTTCTGAATCCTGATGACCCGGTCCGGCCGGATGGGCCCAGTGGCCGGACTGCGTTGGCCCAATCCAGCCGGTGGGTGCCCGTGGGCTAACGCTAGCTAAGTAGCACTGGAAAAATTGTTTCATCAAGCGACTCTGCGCAGAACCGCAAGTCGACTGCCCGGACAGCAACAACCCATGTATCGACTCCCCCCAAGAACGGCAGGTCAACCGCTCCCACAGTAACCCAACCATCGTGCCAGCCCACCCACAGCAAACAGCATACTACGTACCCGCGATGTCAGACAGCGATACCAGCTATGATCCCTATGCGCCACCCAATTCCGCTTACTCGAAACCCGGGAAGCCACTCATAGAATGGGAAATGCCCACATGATTTCGTTCACAGCTCCACCATCCCCTGTCTGATCGCCATAAATTTTTTTTTTTTTTTTAGAAAATCTCGTTCCTCTTCTCTCCCCAATGCTCTGCTGTGTGTACGATTTTCTGTCTCTTGTTGCGATGGTGGCCGATCGCTCCCCGCAAAGCCAGCAGGACTCTAGCCCATCATTATCTCTCACTCGTTGCTCGGCCCGGCGGACACGCCGTCGAGACCAGTCCAGCTCCTACAGCCGTACGATCCTTGACTTCCTCACCACCACAGATGTGGGGCGACGGATGCCAGGCACGGCTGAGGGGGATTCCCAGAGTGAGATGCCGGAGGGGAACTTAAGGAACGGAAAGGGAAGGCGCAGGAGAGGCAGACAGCGTAAGAGCCGGGGGATGAGCTTTCTGCAGGAGTGTGTGACGTTGTAAGCGCGTTTAGGAGTGAGGAGGTTCTTAGGACTGATATGTTGGGGGTAGACCGGGGCGGAGGTTAGGGGGAGCCACAACGAGCCGCCTTCGGGTTGGACATGGACGGGAACCGGTTTTGCGTCTCGCCACGATCTAGATAGGTCGCATGCGATTAACGAAGGAATAAAAAACCCAGTCCGGCTCCAGATACGGAAGGAGACCGGGAGGGGGAAGGATCTGTTCAAGATCCGGGACCTTCTTACCGGTGCGAGGCACAGCTAGGCAGTTCTGGACTTCCTCTCTACCGCGGGTGTGCGGAGGCGGGTCCCAGCCGTGGCTGAGGGCGTACAGAGCACAGCGCCAGACTGTGGGCTTCAGGAACGGCAGGTGAGGGAAGAGGAAGAGGAAAGAATGCTAGGCTGAGCGGTGGGCACGGAGGCTGAGGAATGCTTACAGCGCTTCCTCATCCCCTCTTTCTTGGCCTCGGCGGAGAAGGAGTGAGGCGGTTTCTCTTGTCTTTCCTTTGTTATTTCCTAGGTGCGCTCGAGTTCTCGGCGGCAAGGGGGAGCTACAACAAGCCACCTGTGGACTGAACTGTGTGTACATCGCCATAACCTAGATAAGGTGCATGCGGCCGACTAACGACCGAACAAAAAACAAGCAGCCAGTCCGGCTCCAAAAAACGTTGGCCCGCGGGCCGTGGACTAGCATGGACAGCCTCTCACAGACCCGTCCAGGCCGAGGCCAGGACTGGCCCGGCTTTTTTTTGGGTTCAATCATTCTCGCGTTCAGCCTATCTAGACTACGGCGGTGTACATTGTTCCCAGTTCCTGTCCGCTGTCCGCACGACAGGGGCCGGCGCCACCAGCAATGAGCGGCGGCCCGGTTCTCTGTCCAGTTTAGATACCGCCCGGCCAGGCAGTGCCCTGTCTTCATTTGGTAGAACCTAGAGGCTAGCCTCTTCTGTGCGTAGGCTTCCTGGTTGCAGCCCATGTGGGTTTTGATGCTAACCTAGTGCCGACAATTCAGCCACGTGACCGCATATCCGGTCACTCTGTTGTCGAGTCGTGACCCATCCGTGAATATCATAAGTCCCGGCCGGTACCGCTCTGCCTCCTTTTGGCCTCCGCTTCGCCCTCCTGTATCAGGTTGGAATCGAGTGCCTCCAGCCCGCCCAGTAGGACGGTGGTCTCAGTTCTGCCTGCGTGCCCAAGTGTAGCCTCCAGCCTCCCCCCGACCGCGCATGTTTGGACCTAGGTGAGGCTCCGTTAAGGTTGTTATGATAATGTGTACGTCTCGTAACTCACACAGACCAGTCCGGCTCCCAAAAAGTCCGTTGGCCCGCGGGGTGTGGACTAGCATGGACTGCCTTTCGCAGGCCAGTTCGAGGGGCTGTTGAGACTCCTGCCACTACCATTAACACGGCCCACGGCAGCTTCATCGAACCAATGGTTGGTCGTCACATGTCTTTGGACAATGTTCGATAGCCAGCCGAAGAGATATTTTGATACTTCCTGACAGCGAGTGGATCTGGATATCGTGATTCAAAATGAAAGGGTCAGCTCCTCGCTCCACTGTCAAAGGCGCGATGGTGCCTGCCAACATGGCCGCGGTTTTCGTCTCTGTTCCCCTCCCCCTTGGCCGGATGATCGAGCAAACGTCTACAATGCCAGTCCCCAGTGTCCACCAGCCGCCGCTCATAAAATAGCCCGTGGATAGCCACAAACCGAACACCTCATAAGTAGAGAGGATCCAGCGGGGCACTGTCCTAAAATCGACAAGACGGCCGTAAGCCGACGGGATGACGATTTGCTGTGCACCTCCGACGGCGTCCTTCGTCTGGCTTTCGACTACGGCTTGCACAAGACGCGTAGATGCGCGCGAGCGTGCGGCGGCAATCGGCAATTATGGGCTGTTGAGTACGCAGTTTCGGTTGGCCGTAGAGGGTCTCCGCGGAGTTATCCCTGAGCTCATATTTACAGCACAGCAGCAGCAGCAGTTTGAGGGCGTCCTGAGTGCTGATAAGTACCTATTCGACCGACGCAGCAGCTCGGTGCTACTGTAGTGCGAGCGGCCGATGCTGATGCTGCCCCAGCACATACATACTGCGGGGGGGATTAAGTTCTGTTGAGGATTATTCATCAAATTCTGTGTACTAGCGAGTTGCGGTGCGGGGGTACCGCATCCTGTACGCCGGACAGAATCCGCCAATCCTAGGGTAGCGACAACACCCACCCATTCTCTTTTTATTCTACCTTCCTTTTCTTGTCATTAGAGTACATTTCATAGGCCTGGCATAGGTCTTTCAATACGTACCAGACCGACAGCATGCGTTCTTACGCTAGCCCTGGCTAGGCAAAGGCTGATAACTCCTCACTGCTGAGAACGCACCTTCCTATGGATCGCTGTTGTTCCCTCAGGTGTAGCTGGTATGACTACATATGAGTTCGATTAACGCTGGTGCTCGCTACAGACGTGAGGGGAGGCCAGTGGCGGACGGAATACGTCGACTTGGTACGAGCGCCGGCCGAAACACTTTCGATGCTGCTCGGTCCGGCTTTCTTTTTGCGGGTGAGAGACTGCCTTCGTTACAAAGCTGTGGTCGGTGGGTGCAGCCAACAGCAAGTCTAAGCTTAGCCTAATCAGCCCTACATCCAAGACGTAGATAGATGCGTACTTACATGATGCTAACGTTAGATATCTACTCTGCATGCTCTTCTCGCTTCCCAAGGCGCACAGCCGCACGGCTGCACAGCCCACAGCTCCACGCAAGCCAAATTTAGTAGCGCTTCTTGGCCTTCAGGCTCGGCATGACATCGCACGTTCGGCCTTCGTCTTGGCCAGAAGTTCTGCTGGCCGGCGATTCGGTGCTGTATGCAGTGCTTTCCACATGGGTAAATACCTATCCACTGTACGGTTCTGCGCAGCCATGGGTGCCATACGGCTGAGTCCATAAGCCCATTGCATCAGGCTACCGGTAGGCACTTCCACTGGTACCAAGTACTGTACATACAGCACTGGTTTTTGGCCCGCCGGAGGGCGGTGTGGATGGAGAGATACATTTAAGAACATGCTCAGGTCCGCCGTCAGAGCTGCTCGTACATACCTATCATCGGCCGTAACAGAATCTGCCGACTGCGATGAAGATTTCACACATATTACGAGGCGCGAGTCTGGCGGCGTTCGCAACCACATGTTTGGCGGCGGCCACCACAAAAGTCGATCCGTGCGAGAAGATCGGCAACATCCAGTACACAGGTCGGTAGTGGGAATCCTCGGCTTCCAGTGGGTATATTGCTGATGTGTTGCGCCAGAGACCGCTACCGGCTCGACGTTGTTTTCGGCCACAGAGGCGCTCAACTGCTTGAGATCGGTTCCGTTCTCCGCCGCCGATGCCGCGGAACTCATCGAGACCCTGCGTCTCACAAACGCCTGGGTGGCCGCGCAGGCCTTCTACAAGGCCCCGATCGAGCCATTGCAGGAGATCCCCGCATTCGACGTCAACAAGACCGTCGCCAAGATCGAGTCCCGGGTCAAGCGCGGGCACTACAAGAACGGGTACGACTTCTTCCGCGACATCGGCCTGGTGCAGACGGGCTTCCGCGATGCGCACACGTCGTTCCGTCCGGCGTGCGGCGACCACATGTTCCGCTACACGCACAAACACTGCCTCGTGGCGGTCTCGGACAAGGCGGTTGGGCGGCGGGATATCTACACCGTGAAGGTGAACTCGTCAGCGGAGAAGCCGGAGCTGGACAGACAGGTCGCGACGATCAACGGGCGTCCTGCCGAGGAGTTCCTGCTCGAAATGGCGTCCACTCACCCCGATCTCGCGCGTTTCCAGGACCCAGACGCCAGGTTCAACATGCTCTTCAACAACTATCCGTTCAAGAGCGGTCCGGGCATCTTCTGTAGGCGCCAGTACTTCAGGGGCGAGAGGGACGAAAAGCTGGAACTCGGCTTCGTCGGAGGCGAGAAAGTAAAAGCCAAGTGGGAGGCCTACTTCGCGGACTTCGTGGCTCACTTCAACTCGACCGAGGAGCTGACAAAGAACGTTTGCTACCTGTCCGCTAAGGAGTGGGCGCCGCTCTCGCCCAAGTTTGCCGGGCCACTCTGGAAGAAGGACCCGAGCGGATCTCTCTGGTCCCGCTCGTCCGCCGCGCATGCCATCGATAAGAGGACTGCCGCGCCCGCTCCCGCCACCACCATCACCGGCACACCTGCATCTGCCACTGACTCGCCCGCATCCTCCACCGGCTCGCATACGCCAGCCACTAGATCCGCAACGCGAGCGGCACCCACGACATCGATAGCTGGCTATCCCACTCCGATTGCCCGCAACGAAGACGACTCACTCGTCTGGTTCGCGGATCCAGACGGTACAAACGAAACGGTGGTTCTTCGGATCCCAACCTTCGAGATAGAGTCCGACTCACGGACATGGTCACTCTTCCTCAACTCGACCCTTAAACGTCTCCACGACTCGTCCGCGAAACGGCTTATCATCGACGTCTCCGGCAACAGGGGAGGCTCGGCCAAGCTCGCAAAGAGATTCGTCCGAGTCCTGTTCCCGGACCTGTTCGATGGCAAGGACGCGCCCGATTATCACGCCAACATGCGATACCACTCCGCCCTGGACAAGCTGTGGAGGGCCTCTGCGCCGAGATCCGCCAGCCTCGAGGAGACCTCGCTGTACACGAACCTGAACGGCAGCGATTTCGCGAGCGTCGACGACGTGCTCGGGCCCTACCGCAACGCCGCGGTCAACGACTCGTTCACGGCGATGTCACTCTGGCGGCCCGACCTGGACAGGACCGACTTTGGCTCGCGGAGCGAGTGGGAGAAGGAGAACGTCATCGTCGTCAGCAACGGCTACTGCGGCTCCACGTGCCACAACTGGATGGAGCTGATGATGCGGGCCGGCATCCGGACGTACACGTTCGGCGGCCGCGCCAACAGCACGAGCATGCAGCCCGTCGGCGCCACCAAGAGCGGCATCACGTACACGTTCGAGGAGCTGGTGAGGGAGACGTGGATCGCGCTCGGCGACACGACCAAGCACAAGGACGTGGTCAAGTTCCCGCGCACCCGTCTGCTTGACACGCGCGTCGGCGTCGAGAACATGTTCCGCGCCAGCGAAAGGGACTCCAGGACGGCCGTGCCGCTGTTCTTCGTGTACACCCCCGGCTGCAGGAAGCTGCCGCTCTCGAAGACGACGGTCCACGATCCGGCGGCGATGTGGCGTGTCGCAAAGAAAGCCGCCTGGACCGACGACGGCAAGCCACGGGCCTGCGACGAGCCCCCGACGAAGTCCGCGAAGCCGCCCGCGAGCACCAAGTCCACCAAGCCGCCCGTGAGAGCCACGCCCACCAAGTCCGCAACGGCGGGGAAAGCACCTCGCCGACGGAGGTGGTGACCGTTGGAGAGATCGTATGGGAGGATGTCCGTCCAGGAGGTTCCGAAACTAGGGGATACCCATCGTCCTCCGTTTCTGTTTTTTTTTTTGAAAAACTGTTTTCTCTCCTTTGTCTTGCATCAATGTGGAGTTGTGGAGTTTGGGAAACGTTGGGATACGTAATATGGTGTTTTTTTTTCCTTCTGTGGGGGGGGGGGGGGGGGGGGGGGTGTTGAATTTAAA
>Ga0307508_10003376_pt1 | contig 16176 bp, 12 predicted proteins | sample 9_EM_MG_FD_203089 | JGI IMG/M metagenome (GOLD analysis project Ga0307508, IMG submission 203089) | Populus trichocarpa ectomycorrhiza microbial communities from riparian zone in the Pacific Northwest, United States - 9_EM | ecosystem: Host-associated > Plants > Roots > Unclassified | place...
AGAAGGAAAATAAACCAAAAGAAAGAAAAGAAAAACATGGATAATCGTTGTCACTTGTAACGAATCAAAATCATAAAAGTAATAAATAATGGACCCTTTTTATGCATTATTTATCATTGTTGATGTGTAGTAATAAATAACCTGTGCACAAGTTTATGCTGAAAATAATTATTTATATGGGCCTAAAAGATAAGCCTGCTCGAATCTGGATTTATCCAGTTAGCAAGCAAGCTACGAAGCCCGATATGGGCCCCCACAACTTCTCTATGTTTCCTCCTTTCTTTTTATTATTACTATTTTACGCAAAGAAATTTATTATTATTATTATTATTATTGCTGCTGCTGTCATCGTTATATTGTTTAGAGAAAATATTATTATTATGTTTTTAATGAACAATCACTCATGAATTATTATTAGTGTCATCATCGTTTTTTTTTTTTATTATTCTTAAGCAACCAAGACACGAATAAACAAGATGTGTGTGTCTCAACCATCTAAATGGTGACCCGATAATAAGAGTTTGAGACCAAAAAGTTTGCTCCCTTTGTAGTCTCAGGTTCAAGTCATGTGGTTGCTCATATAATGGCCACTAGAGGCTTATATGGTCGTTAACTTCAGGGCCCGTGGGATTAGTCGAGGTGCGCGCAAGCTGGCCCGGACACCCACGTTAAACTAAAAAACTAAAAAAAAAAAAAAAAAGATGTGTGTGTCTCTCGACATTGACTAGAAGGTGCTTGATAAAATGCCGAAAAGAAGAGTTAGTTTCGTTAGGTGAGCAAAGGAAGGATCGGATATTATTGTGATAATCTTGATCTTATCCTACGTAGTAAAGGTAGTTTCCTCAAACAACCACAACACTTTAAAACAAGAAGACATTAATCCTATCCAAAATCCATTTTTCATGACTAAAAAATTCAGCTAAGAAAAGGCAGGCACAGACTCAATCAATGGCCAAGCAAAAGGAAGCAGTGTGTGTGACTGGAGCCAACGGGTTCATTGGCTCATGGCTGGTTCGTACCTTATTAGACCAAGGCTACACCAAAATCCACGCCTCTGTATACCCAGGCTCTGACCCATCTCATCTCTTCGAAATCCCCGGTGCCACCGATGCTAGCGTAAGTCTGGAGGTTTTCGAAGCCGACGTGCTTGACCACGACGCCATTTGTAAGGCCGTGGAAGGCTGCCAAGGGGTTTTCCACGTTGCATCTCCCTGTACTCTAGAGGACCCAAAGGACCCACAAGAGGAACTTGTGATGCCTGCGGTGCAAGGCACTCTTAATGTTCTTGAGGCTGCTAAGAAGTTCAAGGTTAGGCGCGTGGTTGTGACGTCCTCTATATCGGCTTTGGTTCCTAATCCGTCGTGGCCGAGGGAGAAGGTGTTTGATGAGTCGTCCTGGACTGATCTTGATTACTGCAAGTCTCGCCAGGTAATTTAGATTTAGCGTTTTAGATTATGTAGGTGCGGTAGTAAATTTGATACTGATTTTTATTTCTGTATAAAAACAATCTTGTCTCGGGGCATTGCATTATGGCAGAAATGGTATCCGGTGTCAAAGACACTGGCAGAGAAAGCAGCATGGGAGTTTGCAGGGAGGAATGGAATGGATGTGGTGGCAATCCATCCTGCGACGTGCCTTGGCCCTCTCTTGCAGCCTGCATTGAACGCTAGCTGTGCTGTGTTACAGCAACTGTTGCAAGGATCAAGAGACACTCAGGAATACCACTGGCTGGGAGCTGTGCATGTAAGAGATGTGGCAAGGGCACAGGTTTTGTTATTTGAGACCCCTACTGCTTCTGGTAGATATCTTTGCACCAATGGAATCTACCAGTTTGGTGATTTTGCTGCGACGGTTTCCAGACTCTTCCCCGAGTTTCCTCTTCACAGGTTTGTACTTGTAGGCTGCCTTGCTTTCTTGACTTTCCTTTCTTGCGATTCCCACTTGCTAAATGCCCTTTTGATTACGGGTTTACGAAATTGTTTAGAAATCATGGACCAAAACATAATTTTACTAGAATTAGATGATCAAACTGTAAATGTCAGAATTACATAACCATACCGAAATTTCACCCATAATCCAATTCTGTCCAGAATCTCAATTTACAATCCAGGATCAAATTGTAATTTTTCTAAAGTTCAGGGACTAAATTGTAAATCTCTAAAATGGAGAGACTAAACTGAAAATCACACAAATCAATTATCAAACTGAGATCCATCATCCTTAACCTCGTAAGAATACTGCCCAGAATTTTTTAAGGGGTCAAATTATAATTTTCTAGAGTTTAGGGACTAAACTGTAATTTTTATAAATCAAGAACCAAAATAAAATTTCATCATCTTCAACCTCATGACCAATCTGTCCAGATTTTCTAGCAAGATTTAAACAAATTTCTTAACCCATAACAAATCAATTACCAAATCCTTATTTTTAACAACACATCCAAAATCAGTCATTTAACTCCAATTTTTATTCATTTTAAATCTTTATAAACTCTAATATCTTCTTTAATTTTTTCATAAACAAATCATAATTGAAAGTAATATGAAAGGGAACCATATATTTGCTACTTCCACCTTTCTTAAACAAAAAAATTCAAGATTAAAACTTGAAATCTTTAGTTTTATAAGGGGAGGGTCGAAAAACAATTATCTTGCAACTTTTTCTTATATACCTAAGCTAACTTAGATTAGGTTTGGGCTGACTTAGGGTTGTATTTGGCAAAAAATTTTGGTCTCACAGAGATGGATATAATTAAGACTATATAACAGAAAAGGTAGATTATTGCTCATGTTCTTTGCCATTCTTCACATACATTTGTTTTTGTCTAAATTCCGTTCCCAATTTCCTGTTTGATGGCTGAACTAATCCAGATTTTGGTAGCTGTTTAGAGGAAAGATTAGCGTTATCCATCAAAAGGTCTGTAGGCAGGATAATATTCATATTCCTACTGGATTTGAATTGGGATTGACAATCTTATCTTTAATGTCACTATAAATTTCCCTTGGACAACATGATGAAGGTTTCGTAATTCTTGATAGATTTGTACTTCAGTATATTCGTTTTCTTAAATGTTGGTGGAGGGATTGTGGAGGTGGTGGCAATAGTTGTAATGATGACTAGTGGAGAAGACTTTGAAGGAACATTTAGCACCTCTCCGAGTGGGACTTTAATTAGTCTTCTGGCAATATCTTGGATAAACTTTGCCACCATCCGTCTGTATTTCCAAGGATAGTGGGCAGCCATTGGCAGAATGGAAAACTTGACTTCTGTTTCTGATGATGGCAAAATAAAAGGATAGGGGACAATTCAAAAGAGATAAGAATTAGAAAAGTAAGGCAATAGTACATTAGTTGGTGTCCTTGTAGCGGGATGACCTTATGGAAAGCAGTGGCTGGTCCACACTGCATGTGGAGCGCTGGTGGACATGAGATTTACTTTAGCTACTCAATTATCAAACTCCCTCAAAAGCTGATCTTGTCATATTGCCCCCATCTATTTTATTGCCAAGTTATTCTGTTTTTTTGCACAGATTTGGAAGCTTCTCCCATTGCCATTCTGATATTATCAGCGATGTACCTTATTTTTTTTTTTGCGTTGTAGTCCATTTGGAAGAATTCTCCCCCTTCTTCATTGCATAACAATGTATTACTTTTGTCAATTGCCAGTTAATCTGCCACCTTACTTTAACCCGGTCCCATCACATGATGCTCCACTATATAGGTTCTTGATGGTTATTGTAGAATACAGATTCCTCCTAACACGTATGTCAACTGATGGTGTTGTTGCGTGTATTTTGCACTGTATTGGGTGCTCTCTAAATGACCTTGTTGAAGCTTTAAGATTCATATTCTAGTTTGAATCCCCCTTGAAGCTTCTTATGTATGATACATATTTTCACAAATTAGGTGGCTGTGGGAGCTAAATGTGTATGCTGGTGAAAATAAATTAATACCTAATTGAACTTGTTTTTCTCAAGGCCTACTACTTTTGAAAGATGAAGTTTAAGGGCATATCTGAGTCTCAAGATGGCATAAATGAAATCAATGATTGCATTCATCCCGCATCTTATCTGTCTAGGCTCCAGATGGGTTTTCTTATCATGACTGGCAATTTAAAATATGTTCTATAAAATAAGTTGATCCGGTCAAAACCCGATATGACTGTAATTTTATTTGAAGGATGCCTTTGATTAGTTCGAAGAAAAGTGCTTCTCAACAAGCAGCCTCGTCATATTTTTTATGAAAGTGTCAAGTCCTTGTTTCCCTGGGCGAGTGAGAGCAGGTTAGGTGGCCATAGATGCAGTTAGGAAACAGGACAACCTGGCTGTCTTGTTTCAAACTGAACCAAGTGGGAATTATATATCCAGTAAACTGAATATTGACGTTGTCATTTGAATTCTAAACCATTTTAACATCACTTCTAGTCATTTTTACATGTTGTCTTTCATTTTCTGTAATTAAGGTTTTTGTTTGGTTGCTTAAATGCATGTTCTTAACTCAAATCCCTTGCAGGTTTAGTGGGGAAACTCAACCAGGTCTGAGAGGTTGCAAGGATGCATCCAAGAAATTAATTGACCTCGGGCTAGTCTTCACTCCAGTTGAAGATGCTGTACGAGAAACGGTGGAAAGTCTGAAAGCTAAAGGCTTCCTCAGGAATGAAATGTCTCAATCTTAGTTTGCTTTTAGAGCTAAAATTGATGTTCACTGTTTCATGATTTGTCACTGATAAGACAGGAAGATCTTCATTAATAATTTAATAACCTCCTTTTGGTCATCCCTTTTCTCTTTATTTTACAACAGCTGAATGTGATCCTCGATCTGATTATCATCCCTTATGATGACAAGAAACCCATGTCCATTCTTTAATCTCAGTAATCTCTGTCAGTTAATGGGCAGAAACCATGTTTTCATTTCGTTTTCTCTGGACCACGAGAAACCAAGATTCGCCTTTCACCATGCAAGCAATCCCCATGAGGCATGTGATGAACAGTGATTTATAAAAAAAAATTTAAACTGCAATTGTAAAAAATTATCACAATATCAAACTCAGACTAAGCACTAGTTTGAGGCCAGGTTGTTGGAAGTTTAAGCTTTGTCATGGCACATGATGTACAACTTATTGGGTTTGTTTGGTAGGGTCGATGTCACCTAAAACCAGGCCAGGCCATGCTTTTTGGTTTTGGATCATGATATAGTGAGTTTAAGACCTTTTAATTAATCTTGGCTTTAATTTTCATCCTTTTTCTTTCAGCTGATTTTAAAAGGCACCAACAGTCCATGTGCATGACACTCCCCACCCTTGCTTCTTGCTGCTTTTTTGCAAGGGAAGAATCTATCTTTTACCTCTCTCTCTCTCGCGAGGAAGAAGAGAGAGAGAGACGTGCAGTTCTAATCATGGAGTTTCTTCTGGCAATCCATGTGCATCAATGACCTCGGCCCACTTCGCTTTATTTTACACTTCTGTTCAGTCTCTCTTTCTAGCCAATCTTTAAGTTAAACCTCTTCTTTTCCTCTGTGCATATATACACCCACACATACACATATACTCCTACTTGAAGTGAAAAAATAAGACTTGAAGAGCAATTCTTGAACCGATGAACAGTACCGGTCCAACACCTTGCAGCCGATCTTGGTAACTACTAGTGCTGAATTTGTAATCAACTTAGACGCGAGCACTGCTGTATTCATTTTAGTTTCCTGATTAGATTCTAAATTTTCATTTTGGGTTTTGCATGTATGTAGGTCCATTAGCGAGGACTCGCTGAGAAGGTACGTACACTTTGCTAGCGAAAGCTGCATACAAGAGTTGCTGTCTGCCTCCGATTCGAATAGGTTTGGCAATGTTGGTAATGATGGATGGAAGATTCTAACTGATCTAGACAATGGGGTAGAGATATCAAAACGTAGGTCTGGATCATTCCACACCTTTCGCAGCCGTTGGCTGCTCAGATCAGTCTCCCCTCAACAATTCATCACTGTTGCCAATGCCATTGATGCTGCTAAGGTAATCCATTTACTCTAACGTCCCTCTTTAAGATCATATACAGGTTAAGTTTTTCAGCTTACATGTTATGATTTTGTGGAGCTGAATATATGATTGGAAATTGCTAGCAATGGTAATATAGAATGAACGGTGAATATTGCTCAAACGATACCATCATAATTATCAATATGATTTGACTCCATTCCAAATCATTGAAAAGATAACTTTTGTCTCTGTTTTTTTTCTCTGCCTGACAAAATATGGGTTCTTCAGTTACTTTTTTGCAAGAACGACAGCTATTTCGGATCGCACCCGGATCTGATTAGGCCTAAAAATGTAGCTGTTGGAAATGTTAAGTTACTGTGTGTAGATTAATAATCTTTGATGAAAGTGACATTAATATTGATTGAACTTGTTGGAGCTGTAGCAATGGGAGCAGGACCTGGTGGAAGCTAGATACATAAAGGACCTTGAAGATAATCTCAGCATAATCCGTCTGAGGTTCGGAGAGAACTCTAAACCTTTGTTTAGAAACAGAGAGTTTATAGTATATGAGCGACGGGAAACAATGGAAGATGGAACCCTGGTAACCATTTGTCTCTCAACTGTTACAATTTACAAGTTTTCATGCTGTTTTCACAGATTTTATTCACATTTCTTCTGAAAATGTATGTAAAGGTGGTGGCAGTAGCTTCATTGCCAAAAGAGATAGCAGCAGGATTGCATCCAAAGCAAAATAATGCTATCAGAGGACTTTTGCTGCAGTCAGGGTGGGTGGTGGAGAAGCTTGAGGATGATTCCTGTATGGTCACCTATGTCGTCCAGGTATTTATACATGTCATTTCGCGATTATGCAGGATTATACACGAAACATTCGAGATTATGCAGGAATATACACGAAAAATCTTCTTCTGGCTATTATTATTGTATATTTGATCAATATACATAAATTTTGTTGTGTTTTTCTGGGAAGTTTCAAAAGTTGATATTGAAATGTATCTTTGATTGCTTTATTACTATTTATGCAGTTAGATCCTGCTGGATGGCTGCCCAAGTGCTTTGTGAACAGGCTCAACACGAAGCTGGTTATGATCATTGAAAACCTCAAGAAATTAGCACAAGGTTGTCCAGCTGAAGGCGACAAATGATACCGAAATTGTTTTCTTTTTCCTTACAAAAAAGTGGCAAAATCAATGGAAGAAAGGAAATATCGTATAAAGTAATAATGATATGCTGTTTTTCCACACTCTTATACATTAATTATTCGGCTCTATAGAATACTTGCAAACATGTAGTTGAAGCTCTGAAGGAAATCCCAGTCATTAAGAAGGTACTTCTTGTGTTTTTTTAGTTAATTTTTTCTTAATAAACTAAATTAATATAGAAGGTGTATCTTTAAAAACAATAATAATAATAATAATAATAATAAAAAGATTTAATCTCGATTAACACATAAAATTGTCTGAATTATACTAGTGACGACCATTATAGATTACTCCGTTTCTCAATTATACTCTTCTATATCTATTTATATATATCTTTTTTTTAATTATTTTTATTAAAATTGAAATGTGAGTAATTTTAATATAAATGAATAAAAATATCCCTTTAAATCAATAAAATATAAAATAAATAAGTTTGGCGTAAGGATTCAAATCCAAGTAAGCTTGGTTATATATTAAAAATATCACATCTAGCATATAAGAAAATTAATTTTTCTTATCTAAAATTAAAGGGTATAATTAATCCATTAAATGCACATGATGCTAATTTTAACGAAAGTATATAATGATAGAAGAACATATTAGAGAATGAAAATAAACTAAAGATTCTTTATTCATTCATTCATTCATTCATTTATTTAGTATGTTAATGATTAATGAATGGTGTAATATATATTTTCTTGAGAAAAGAAGGATAGGCATGTAGTTGGACTTCTGAACTTTTATTATTTTTAATATGATAGTAATAAAATAATAAAAAATATAAAAAAAATATTAATTTAATATTTTTTAAAAACAAAAAAACCTTTTAAAAAGCAGACGGAAATACATTAAAAATAATAATAAAAAAAAAAGCTAACAAAAGGAGAATTGGTGGAGGGATGGTAGATAGGATCATCTGAGATTAAATGTCCTTTAATTATCATCCATCAAAGTATTAATTTTGATGGTTGGAAATTAATTTGGGGAGAGGGATTAAAATCTTCCACAGAAGCTTGCTAATAAAATGTTTCTTGAATTAGGTAGAAGGGCAGCTTAATTAAGTGATGGGTAGTTTGGTATTTTCATGTTGTTTGTGGATTGTTAATTAAGTGGGGGTCACACTCACAACTAAGCCATATGGAACTAATAAATTTTGCAATAACTAGTTGTCAAATAGTTGCGTCGATCCCAACGTGGGATCTCAGTCATCTCATCTACTTCACATTACTAATCATGTGTTATTAGCTAGGTGAAAAATAAAAATATTATTCATATTAATTTCTAAGAAGTTTTCCCTGAATTTAATCAGGTTAATTAAATTACGAATTAACTTTTTATATTATCTAAATTTAATCAAATTAATATTAAATTTAATTTAAAAATAAATCTAATCGAGATTATGTTTTGTATTTTGAAATGATTTATTAAACGATTTTGAAATGGGTTTTATAACCCCGTTTGTAAAAATAAGTTGGATCATATTTTCAAATATATTTAAGATATTTCTAGGTTTATTGAGAACATGGGTTTTAAGCTATTTTTAGTTTTTTTTTTAGAACATGATTTTTGAATTGGACTTCTAACCATGTTTAGCTAAGAAAATTAATTTTTTTGACTCTAGCTATGCTATAGATTAATTTTTTGTTAACTAATAAAAAGACATAAAAATATTAGAAAGTTAGAAATTTAATTTATACTGACTAAAATATTTTTAAAATATTTAAATGATATGATGTATTTTTCTTTAAAAAGGAAATGAGATGGTGGACGGTATAAATTAAAATTTTAACTTTCTAATAAATTTATGTTTTTTGTTGATTGAAAAAACAATTTATAGCATAGCAAAAAGCTAAAAAATTAATTATCTTAGCTAAACATGGCTCAAAGTCCGATTCAGAGCCCATGTTCTAAAAAAAAACTAAAAATAGCAATAATATATTTGGGAATATGATCCAATCTAGTCCCCCAAACGTGGTCATCAACCCTAATTTGACTTTTTTTAGATCGGGGGTTTATCTTGTAGATCAACTAATTAATACTAAATCAGTAAGGATCGGATTAGCGTGGAGCCGGGCTGGGTTAATGTGCCATCAAATTACGCGAAGATTCAACAAAAAGATAATTTCTGGGGGAAATGAACCTGACGTGAATCGAACACGCAACCTTCTGATCTGGAGTCAGACGCGCTACCATTGCGCCACAGATCCACTTGTTGATACCTACTCAACTAATAGTACATAAGCATTCTAATTCCAGCTACGGCGATAGCTGGTTGCGCCATCTGGTTGAGATGGCAAAGTAGTTTGCCCATGTTTCCCACAGTTGATGAGAGGATGACTTGGGTAAGCTCTGAGAATCTGACAGCTTTATGGATCTATAGCAAGTGGATCGTATACAAGACCTAGCATGAATCTGACCACTGTTTTTACCTCCAAACTAATGGATAATTTGAAAGAACAATTCAAATCCTAGAAGATCTACTTAGGGCATGTATACTTGAGTTTGGAGGTAATTGGAAGGGGTTGAATTTACTTATAATAACAATTATTAGTCTACAATCGAGATGGCTCCCTATGAGGCCTTATACGGCCCAAAATATCGAACCCCTATGTGCTGGAAGGAGGTTGGAGATATGAAATTAATTGGGCTTGAATTGGTACAACTCACCCCCAGATAAGGTGAGAATCATAAAAGATAGAATGAAAAACATCATAAGATAACCAGAAGAGTTATACAGATCAAAGAAGACAACCTCTTGAATTCGAAGTAGGGGGCAAAGTGTATGTAAAGGTTGCTCCGTGGAAACATATATTGCGATTCGGGATGAAAGGGAAGTTGACACCAAGATATATCGGACCCTATGAAATCAAGAAGAGAGTTGGGTCTGTAGCATACAAGTTGATTTTGCCCTACCACTTGGCCAATATTCATGGTATGTTTCATATTTCATTACTATGAAAAGCTGAGATAGATCCTTCCCGAGTATTATCACCAGTTTCATTAGAAATCGAGAAAGATTTGATGTTGAAGTTAAAGCCAATAAGGATATTAGACCGAAGTGAAAAAGTCTTTAGAAACAAGAAGATCATTATGATAAAAGTATTGTGAAAGAACTCATAAATTGAGGAATTGACCTAGGAAAGGGAGACAGAAATGAAAAGAAAATATCTCGAATTGTTTGCAAATTCAGGTAAGAAATTGAAATTTCAAGGACGAATTTTCTTTGAAGAGATGAAAAGGGGGGACAATTTATATAGAAACTTTACCCCGGGAATAAGAAAGATTAAGAAAATTAATGTAGAAACTTTTATTGGATTAAAAGAATTAATAAATAAATGATAGGAGGATGTTAAGCATTTATAAGAGGGGTAAACTAGGAATAAAAAGAAAAGAAAAGAAAAATTCATTCTTCCTCTCCATTGGTGGTCGACTGCTGCAAGAGAAAGAGGGGGAGATGATTTCAAAATTCCTTAATTTTTTTCTCTTGAAATTAATTGGGTTACATCATAAATCAAAAGAGAAAGCTTGACAAGTTTAAGAATCAAGTTGCCAACATCACTAAGATAAGAATTGGGAGGAGAAATTTGAGTTTCTAGAGAGAGAGTCGACCGGTTAACATTCAAAGTTCACTTTCATGCTTTGTAAGAAGTTTTAAACCCTATGATGTGAGATTTATGGATTAAACTCTAATTTTATGCATGAAATTGAATTTTTCTAGTTAGGGTTCTTGAAGAGTAATTTGGGGAAAATATTATATTGTTATAAACTATTGCAATTGGGGTGAATTGTGTTACAAATAATGTCTTATAGTAGAAAATTGAAGAAAATATCATTGGTATTAAAGGGGATTAGTATCGGCCACAAAAACAAAAACAAAAACAAAATGGAGAGTTTGAGGAAAATTGATTTATTGCTTGAGAGGTATTATGAGTGTGTTTGAAATGAACTATTGAATTGAATTAATTGATGTGTTGATTTATTTTACCGGTAAGGATTATCAAAATGAATTATTGAATTGAATTAATTGATGTGCTGATTTATTTTACCGGTAAGGATTATCAAAATGAATTATTAGGTTAATTAATTGATATGTTGATTCATTTTACCGATGAGGACTATCAAAATAAATTATTGAATTGAATTAATTGATATGTTGATTTATTATGTTGATAAGAATTTTCAGGATGAATTATTGGATTGAATTAATAATATGTTGATTTTTTTGATAAAGATTATCGAAATGAATTATTAAATTGAATCAATTGATATATTGATTTATCATATCGATAAGTAATATTGGAGTAATCAATCGTAAATGTATGATTTAATAATAATAATAATAATATGATATACCTGTTGGTACAAGTGAGGCCACGAATACTCTTTAACAACAAGGAATTGCTAGTCGAATGTAAAATTCAGGTAGGTCGTAGGCACCCTCCATTAGTTCAATTATTTTATTATTTGAATTTGAAACCATTTATTATTAATTCTTTTGAAATGTGAATTTTGCAATTAGATATCAAGTGAGAGTTAGTTGTCTTGGTTTAGGAACTAACGCCCAGTTTTGGATAGTGTGAGTTAGTTGTCCTGGTGTATGGACTAGCACTTGGTTTTGGGCAGTGTGAGCTAATTGTCCTGGTGTAGAAACTAACGCCTTATTTTTGAGTAGTGTTAATTGGTAGTCCTAGTCAAGGATTAATGCTATTTTGGGCTATGTAATTTATTACTTTAGTTGATGGTTCGGTCCCGATTATGAGATAAATGCCTAGTTCGAGGTGGTAGACCGAATGTGGGAATTAGAATTGAAAATTTTGGTGTAAGGTATAACCTTTAATTAAATGAAGTTATGTTTTGTTATAAAAAGAGGAGGGGGGGAGGGGTGTAAAAAATTACATGAGATTATATTTTATTATGTACTTTAGTTATGTTTTGTATTAAACAATTTTTCAGGTTTATCTCGGGAGGATGTTAGTTAATTTTAGGATATTTTTTTGTTTATAACATGGTTTTTGTTGGTATGTGTAAATTTTTGAGAAATTAATTTTTGTTGTAATTAAAAACTTAGAAACTAAGGTATTGTAATTTAACTTAGAAAAACTTAGCGTGTTTTATTCCTTTAAACTATAATGTATGTATTTAATTAACTCATTGAATCTGTATGTATACGTGTACACACACATACACTTAATTAATTGTTTATGTGAATATGGAGAATATTGATGAGATTTTTGAAATGTGAAAATAAATTTAAAATCTTAAATTATTGAATAGAATGAGAGTTTAAAACGATTGTGTCCAGGATGATTGAACAGTGATTTTGTGTTTGATGTCGATAATTTGATATTGAAATATAAGAGGAAACTCTGTCAAAATTTTGATAGAAAATAAAAAAAATTTCAATCTAATCTTAAATTAAAGTATAATATTCTTATTTGTAAGTTTAATTATAAAGATAGAAGGTTATTACATATTTATTCATACTTCTTCAAGGATTTCAGTATGCATTACAAAAAAAACTTATTGATTTTAAAGATTCACAGATTCGGCAGGCAAGAACTTTGAGATTGAAGGGTACTTGCATTCAACCAAGACTAACAAAATCACAAAGTTTAATATAATAAGATAAAAATTACATTCAATATTGATTTGATTTGGTTACTTACCTCTTTATTATAAAATTCAATAAAGAAAAAAGAAAAGGAAGAGAATGACATTATTATTATATAAAGTATAATAATCCTCTTCAAACCAAAATTATTAAACCCGATCTAGTTTATAATTTGATTTAAAATTTAAATTACATGTTGAATGATTTAATCTAAGTCAATTTAAAATAATAACATTTTTTGAATTGATTTTTTTAGATCAATCAGCTTATATTAAATTAATTTGAAGTTTGAACAGGGACAAAGGAATACCTAGTTTAATTTTAAATCTATCTTAAGCCAAGGATCGGATTAGCGTGGAGCCGTTCTTGGTTTAATGTGCTTTAAACACCATCAAATTACGAAGATTCAGCAAAAATATTAAATTTCTGTGGGAAATGAACCTGACGTGAATCGAACACGCAACCTTCTGATCTGGAGTCAGACGCGCTACCATTGCGCCACAGATCCACTTGTTCTTAGCTACTCAACACAATATTTTATACCCATTTTAATTTCAGCTACAGCTATAGCTGGTTGGGCCATCTGGTTGAGATGGCAAGGTAGTTTGCCCATAAGTTGCTGTGGCGGCAAGACCAGAGTTGTTTTTGAGCATAGCTCAGTTGATGATGGCTGTAGGCCTGATCACAAGTATTGCTGGCAACTAGCATGTGACTGTAGCCATAGCTGGGGATCAAGTGGAGCTGATAACATTTGAGGTACGTTGTTGTCCATAGCAACCTCAAATGGTCTGAGAATCTGACAGCTTCAAATAGTTAGCTTTGGAATCTATCACTAGGGATCGCATAGAAGACCTAGCATCAGCATGAATTGTCTGCTCTCTAATCCAAATCCATATTCTGCAAAGAATCACTACATTGACATCATGCATTCAGGAAGCAAAGGTGTTTCAGATGGGAACTTTCACTGAGAACTGCTCTTCTCCAGATTGCTTACCATTCATTCCATGAACTGCAGATGAAGCAGAGTCCCCTGCATCAGTCTCTTCCAAGCAAAAAAAAAAAGAACAAAAAAAACAAGACAACCAAACAGCATGAAAGGATAACAACAATGGCACCATTATTGAGGATCAGCATCCTGGTCCTTGGTAATCTTAACACACTATATAATCCCTACCGATAGCCATGCCAACCTATAACACCGGCAGCAACGTACCGGCGTTATACATGAGATGTTCATGTACAGAAACGAGATTATTTCTAAAAATGGCTCAAACGGGTAGTTTTATTTTTATTTTTTACCTAGTTTTATATAAATATATAATGCAATCCCATTTTTTCTCATTCAATCTTACACTTTAATTTAATTACTTTCAACAATTTATAAATTGATTGCATCGATTCCTTAAATAATAATATTTTGTAATTTAGCTAGTATGATGAAATTGTTGCATCATGACAACAGAACGATTGATATTTTGCTAAAACTAATCATGTGAGCTATTGTTAAAATAAAGTTAAATGATGATTAAAAAAAAAATTCACTAAATACTGTTGAATAAGATGTTGTTTAGAATTGCATTTCAAACCGCATTTTATGAAAAATTTTAATTTTTTTATAATTTTTGAATTATTTTAATGTATTAATATGAAAAATAATTTTTTTAAAATAAAAAAATATTATTTTAATATATTTTTAAATAAAAAACACTTTCAAAACATAATCACATAAATACTTTCGATCACCCATCTAAACATTAAATGAATGTGTTTTCTGTAGCAATGGTGATGGCCACCTGCATGCAATATCTAATTAAATTGCATAAAAAGGAGAGAAGTACGTGGTAAACGTATAGGATAATGCATGAGTAGAGGCCATATTCAATGAATCTGATGACGAGCCAAGATCCGGAGAGCTAGGGCAGGGTGCAAAAATTGAATTAATTTTGTGGAAAAGAGTCTTGGAACGTCCAAAGCGGCGTGTTACAATGACCAAACTTGATCTAGAACATGCGACTTCGCCGCTTTCTGTGCCTTGCATTTACTCTTGGACCTAATTTCTTCCTCTTCTGCCTCTGCCTCTGCCTCTTTCATGCCATTTAACTAGTGTCAACATTAGTCTTTGCTCATTTGAGAAAGAAAGAAAGAAAGAAAGATGGTAAATGGTGTTGAAGATTACCCGAAAAAGCATGTCCATCAACAGCAGCTCCATACCAAGTACAAGCTCAAGATGTTTGTGCTTGTAATACTAACCAACCTCCTCACTATGTACATCTTCACTAGCCCTTCTTTTAACTGGAAACCATTTCCATTGGGCTCGAAGAATCACATCTCTCTCCCTCTTGGGGACCCCACTACTCTATTGGATGAGCTTAGCGCTACTAAAGAGCAACTTGCCATCAGTCATTCTCTAATTGCTGAGTTCCACAAAAAGCTCAACTCTACCAACTTGTTTGTTGAAGCTCTTCTTACAGAGCTAAGAAGCAGACAGGAGGGATTGACTGAGAAGGAGAAAGGAAGCGATCCCATGAAACTATTGAATGCTGCTATGTCTGATGAAGTTATGCTAGTGGTAGGCCCTCACAAACTCCCACTAGGGTACTCACCAAGGATGGGATCCGACGAGGTTTATCCGCCAGTAGGTGGAGCGTGCTTAAGGTATCAAGAGGAATTAGCACAGTACATGACCTATGAGGTTGGAAGGGAATGTCCGGTGGATGATGTGTTTGCTCAGAGGTTGATGCTTAAGGGGTGTGAGCCTCTCCCTCGCCGTAGGTGCCATCCTAAGTCCCCTGCCAACTATGTGGAGCCAACACCATTTCCAAAGAGTCTTTGGACCACACCACCAGACACCAGCATTATTTGGGATCCATATACTTGCAAAAGCTACAAGTGCCTCATTGAACGCAGAAAGGCACCTGGCTACTTCGACTGCAAGGACTGCTTCGACTTGGAGGGCAGGGAGAAGAGTAGATGGCTTCTCGACAATGGGGGGCTTGATTATGGCATCGATGAAGTCCTCAAAACAAGGCCTCAGGGGACTATCCGCATTGGATTTGACATAGGAGGCGGGAGTGGCACATTTGCGGCAAGAATGAAGGAAAGAAATGTAACCATCATCACCAGCTCCATGAATTTGGACGGTCCATTCAACAGCTTTATTGCGTCGAGGGGGTTGATCTCTATCCATGTCAGTGTTTCTCAGAGGCTTCCATTCTTTGACAACACTCTAGACATAGTTCATTCGATGCATGTTCTGAGCAACTGGATTCCAGATGCGATGTTGGAATTCACACTCTATGATATATACAGAGTGTTGAGGCCAGGGGGACTCTTCTGGCTTGATCGCTTCTTCTGCCTGGGATCACAGCTGAATCAAAC
>Ga0307508_10003377_pt1 | contig 16175 bp, 10 predicted proteins | sample 9_EM_MG_FD_203089 | JGI IMG/M metagenome (GOLD analysis project Ga0307508, IMG submission 203089) | Populus trichocarpa ectomycorrhiza microbial communities from riparian zone in the Pacific Northwest, United States - 9_EM | ecosystem: Host-associated > Plants > Roots > Unclassified | place...
ATTTTGTGTCTCTCCGATCTATGGTTGTTGAGTATCGTCGTTTTTTCTCATTTCTGATAGTGTCCGACTAATGGGTAGTAGCCGGGTAACCCCTACAGTACGTTACATGTGATTGGTGGAAAAAATAATTACATAACTCGAAATGTCCGTACGCCTCTCCCGCCCAAACAAAAGAAACCCTTCCACCCCTCACCACACACCCACCCACCCCCATTACCCGCCATTACCGCGACGCGGAAGCGCAGATGGTAGCGGTATACTTCGCATCTCCGTAGCTCTCGACATCGAACGTCGCCCCTCCGACGCGCTCGTTGTCCTCGTCGTCGCCCTTGCGTTCGAGAGTGACGCTGACCCTCGTCTCGACCTCGACCTCGACGAGACAATTCCGGCTGTTCGAGCGCTCGTGTTCGCCCGCAGCGTCTACTGCAGCGTTCGAGTCGCGGTGGAAAGGATTGCCCGGCTGGGGGCTGTAGCCGACGGCGATGCGGCCGAGGGCGATCTCGGAGTGGGCGGAGGAGCTGCCCTTGATCTGGGCGTTGACGCGGGAGCCGCCGGGAGTGGTGGAGCCGCCGGTGCCGGCGCCGCCGAAGCTGCCGGCACGCGCGAAGCGGCGGAACAGCGGCCACAATAGCGGGATGTTGGCCACGTAGATGGCCGCCGACGCCTCGCGCACGTACCACACCATGAAGACGGTGGTCCACGGATAGCTCAGGTTGTAGTACTTGCTCAACGCCGCCGCCAGCACCACAAAGAAGCCCAGGCTGAAGATGCCCGCCAGCACCGCCTTCTTCTTCAGCTCGACGCGCGCGCGCAGGATCAGCGGGATCCCGACCGCAAGCATCATCAGATCCGAGCTTAGATTGAACACTGCCTGCACGATCACATACCGCTGGTAGGTGGCGCATTGCTCTGGTGGGAGGGAGGGGGGGAGAGTGTCAGCAGTGGAGCGGCGAGACAGCGCTAGAGGGGGGGGTACGCACGATCTGGGACTGGCAGCGCCCAGTAGCCGGACAGTGGGCGACAGTTCAGCAGCCAGGTCGTCTCGATGGCGACGAAGCCGACCGCAGTATACACGGCGATGATCTTGATCGCGGTCTGGTGCGGCAACCGCTGACACAGCCGGTTATACAGCATCAGCATGCACGCCTTCGTCGTCCACACGCAGACCAGCATCGCCTGCTCGAGCACGATCACGACCTTGGACCCGTAGATGCGCGTCTCGATGTCGTCCGGCGTCAGGGTCTCCAGCTCGCCGGGCGCGAGCAGATTTGTCGCCGTCCGCCCGGAAACGTTGATCGCCACCAGCAGGATGGTGTACACGACCTGGCGCGGGTACTTCGTATTCAGCACGTGACTCCCTCGACTCGAATGGACGGGGAGATACACACGCTGTTGAAGAGCATCAGGTAGTCCTCGAGCTGCATCCGCTTCAGCGATCCGAGCGTGAGCCGCCTCGAGAGCCTGCGAAAGCCAGTCAAAATCCGGCATCCCACGGACCAGATCATTTCCGAAACACTCACATCCGGAGAGCGACCATCACGACGCCGATGGCGTAGCACGTCGACGACTCGACCGTCAGTTGGTGAGGTGTTGGTGAAGACACCATCGCTCAGGCTGGAAACAGAAGAAAAACAAGGGGGGGAAAAAAAAAACTGCAACAGCAACGAAGGGATCGTCCAAAGCTGTACGATATAGGTAAGTAGCAAAAAAATACTTTTTTTTCGACGTCCGTTGAAAAAGAAGATACCGGCATTCGATGTATTTATCTCCCCCCACCAACGTGAACCAGGTTTCCCAGATCCCTCCCTCACACCTCGTGAAAATGTTTCTCTCTTCCGATCGCTGTATGGCTCATCAGCGGAGGGGGGGGCCGGGGGAAAGTGTGGTGACGGCGGTAGATAGTCCTGATCCAAGTGCCTCCATCCCTTTTTCCCCATCTCTAGTCCTGCCCCATTGCCGCCAGAATGGACATGACAGGGCTGGAGCCTGTTGAGGCAAATATCCGCGCTTGCGCAGGGCGAAACTGGGGGCGGATCACACATACGAGAAAGATCTTGGGTCTACATACATACACACGCACGACGGGATATCTACTAGTTAGCGGGGGCCTGCAGTTGGTCCGACTAGGTATGTACATACAAAACCAGTCTCCAGAGTGCTGGAAATACCCCCGGCCCCGTCAGACAGCTCATGCCTTGATGGTGCTATGTATGTATGTATTGCACACTCCATATCCGAGACTTCACATCTCCTCCGTTATTTTGTTTTTTCCCATCACCAGTGATCATCTCTCTGTCTCCTTCAAGATCTGGGGCCTTTTCGCGGACGAGAGGTGCAGAGGGCGGTCGGTCCTGGGCTTCCTCTTCGCCACGGAAGTGGGGAAGCGAGTTCCGAACCCGTCTGAGCAAGATGGCCAGAGGGGAGGCGTCTGGGTGGGAGCTCCAGGAGGGAGAAGAGAGGCAGGCAGAAGAGGAGGATGCAGGCCGGGGAGGCACGGGCTGCGGTTGAGGAACGACTGCAGTGCTTCCCCACGCCTACCTCCCCCCACGGCCCCAGCAAAAGAGGTTCAAGGGGCGATCTCCACTTCTCTTCCTTTGTCTCTCCTTCGTGATGTGCTTTGGTGCGCTCTGCAGGCCCGGGCGGAGGGCAGGGAGAGCGACAGCGAGCGGCACGGACAGTGGAAAAGTGTGCACATGCCACGGTCTAGCGCGGTCTCACGCGATAAATGAATAGATACATACATAAACAAAACAAAAACAAAAAAAAAGCGTGTCTATCTATCTATCCATCCTAAGTACCCACCATGCACCCAAACAGGCAGACTGCACACGACTGAAGCGAGAGGAAAGCGGGGCCAGATATCTATCTCTGCTCGGCGAAGGAATCGGCGCGTGGGAATCACTTGGTCGCAAGGGAGGAGAATTCGAAAAAGAAGCATAGGCGTCTTGCGTGCATTGCGGTTCCCCCCACTCGTTCGTGCACCACCCCAACCCACTCTTTCCGTCTTTCCTTCCAGGGGAACATGCGGGCTGCAATATAGAGTAAACTCTAGAGCACGTACCTGGTTGGATGGAATTAGTTGCGTACTTACTAGACTAACGTGGGAGCCAATAGTTGCCACCAGCCGGGATTCGCAGTAGGAACACGGCAGTTGTATTTAGCGCGGGGCCAACTAGCCAGGTGTGATGGTTTCCGTATCTAGATACTCTAGATATCTATCTGATCTGATATCTGCTTGCAGCCGCACTCGCGCGCCGTCAAGATCTCCAGAGACCGGGTCTCAATCGGCGGCAGCTACGTGTTCCGCGCGGAGAAAGATTGCCGTCCCCGCGACCTTCAGATCGATCCTTTATCTGCATATCGCCTGGCGTGCGCGGAAGAGGGGAGAATGTCCCGCGAACTCCGGACCGACTAGTAGATATCTCCGTCCCGCCTGTCTCTTCGCTTCAGCGGGCTGTGTGGACCGCGCGTGGTCGCTCACTCGCTGGCCCCACGTGGGGAGAAAGGGGGCAGGCGTCGTGCTTCGTGCTCGCGCCAGCTGCCACTTGACATTCCGCATTCCCTCCGCCCGCAGCCGAGCAGCTGAAAACCACAACCCCCATCCTGAGAATGTCGATGCTGAGGCTTGGCGGCGACGATGACGTCTCTGATCTGTGAGGCGAAAATTATGAATGTCGTCGAATACCTGCCGAATCGATGGAGCAAGTCGTCAGGTACCATCGGCACCGTGCACCCCCCACCCCCCACAAGCCCCCCACGTTCTTCTCTGCCTCTTTTCACCCAGGGGACTGGTTGTTGGGGGACATCCGCTGGCGAATTGCGCCGATATCAGCGCCAAATATACATTTCTGGGCGCCAGCAGCGTCGGCGGAGCCCGGCCGACATGCGGCGGAAACGCCCGGGAACCCGCCCCCCACCTTCTGGATGGCGTATGGCCGCATGTATCTATATCCTCTGGAAACAGCTACTCTATAATATAGATATATAAACCGTGGTGACATGGCCCATTCCCGCGGGCTGTGGCTGTTTTGTGAGGGCGTGCCGCGATCAAGCGTCCTCTGGCACCCCAATGGTTAGTCTGTAGCTACCGACCCTCCTTATTCCGCAGGACGAATTGACGGTGTGTCAGACTTTCTGTCGGAGCGGGTCGACTGTGAATTGTACTATGTATTTTCTTTTTCACGATAACGCCCTGCAGCAAAGAAAGAGTTGTTTTTCTCGTTCTTTCTGTCCCTTCCTCCCTTCTCCTTCCCTACCCGTTCTCATCCGTCCTGTCTTTCTCCCGCCTTCCACCTCTTTCACGCGCGAAATAATAAAAAAAGACTCCATCAATCTTCTGTCTCCGTCCGTTCCGTCGGCTCCGTAACCACTCCCGCAACTGCAACTGCAACTGCAATTGCATCTGCAACTACCACGGCCCGCCCCCCCCCCCCCCGCCGCCGCCGCCATGTCCACCAAGGAATGGGAAGGCCGCGCCGGGAGCGAGAGCGCCGACACGGCCTCATCCCAGCTTCGCCAGGACGTCGACGCGCTCAAGATAGAGACCATTCTGGGCCACAAGCAGGAGCTGCGCCGGACCTTTGACCTCGTCAGTCTCACGGGACTGGGTTTCATCATCGCAAAGTAACCTCCCCATCCCTGAGTGCAGATAAGACGTGCGGAGTTCTGATCGATGCGCGGCGGAGCGAGTACAGTGCATGGGCTGCTACCGGTGGGACCATCGTTATCGCTATCTTCAATGGCGGACCGATGGCGGTGCTGTACGGACTGTAGGCAGCCCTCCCTGCCACCCCGGCAGTTCCGCTCCCCGGGGACCCGTCTGACTCGCTTGCAGGATCTTGGTCTCCGTGTTCTACGCGCTCATCTCGGCGTCGCTTGCGGAACTCGTCTCCGCGATCCCATCCGCCGGCGGCGTCTATCACTGGGCGTCCGTCACCGCCGGCCCCCGCTATGGCCGCGTCGTCGGCTGGTACGCCGGCTGGCTCAACATGTGCGGGTGGCTGATGTCCGCGTCGTCCATCTCGTCAATCCTGGGCAACGAGCTCGTCGCGATGTACCTCCTGCGCAACCCGGACGTTGAGTGGCAGTCCTGGCAGGTGTTCGTCGCCTTCCAGGTCGTCAACTGGTCGTGCTGCTGCGTCGTCGTCTTCGGCAACCGCTTCCTGCCCCTGATCAACAAGCTGGCGCTGTGGGTCTCGCTCGCCGGCCTCGTCGCTTCCGTGCTCGTGCTCGCCATCATGCCGCGCGGCCGCCACGCGTCCGACCACTTCGTCTGGCGCGAGTACACCGACCTGACCGGCTGGAACAACGATGGCCTCTGCTTCCTCCTCGGGCTCATCAACGCCGCCTTCGCCGTCGGCACGCCCGACTGCCAGTCGCACCTGGCCGAGGAGATCAACGAGCCCGAGAAGAACGTGCCGAAGGGCATCATGCTGCAAATCGCGTCCTCGTTCGCGACTGCGTTCGTGTACCTGGTCGCGCTGTTCTACTCGATCAACGACATCGACGCCGTGCTGGACTCACCGTCCAAGTTCCCGACGGCGGAGATCTATCGCCAGGCGACGGGCTCGACCGCCGGCGCGGTCGGGCTGACCGCCGTGCTCTTCATCTCGACGTTCCCGACGCTGATCGGCACGCTGACGACGGGCGGCCGCACGTTCTGGGCGCTCGCGCGCGACGACGCCACGCCGTTCGCGCCGTTCTTCCGCGCCATCTCGCCCGCGTTCGGCTCGCCGCTGCGCGCGACCATCGCCGTCTCGGCCGTGACGACGTGCATGGGTTGTCTCTACGTCGGCTCGACGACGGCGTTCTCCGCGTTGATCACGTCGTACATCGTGCTCTCGACTCTGTCGTACGCGGCCGCCATCCTGCCCCACGTGCTGACCAGCCGCCGCACCATCGCGCCCGGCCCCTTCCACCTCGGCCGGTGGGGCTGGCCCATCAACATCGCCTCCCTCGCCTACATCGCCGCCACCGTCGTGCTCTTCTGCTTCCCGTTCATGATGCCCGCCACCGTCCAGAACATGAACTGTGAGTTCCCTCCCCGTCACCGTCCCCCCAAGCTTGCCACGCTGACCCCCGCGACAGACACGTCCGTCACCACCGGCGGCCTGGTGATCTTGATCACGGCGTGGTGGTTCGTCCACGGCAAGGGCAAGTACCAGGGACCCAAGTACTTCAAGGAGGCGGCCGAGGCGCTGCTGCTGCCCGCCGGAGCGGAGGTTCGCAGTTGACGGGCGCGCGGCTCCGCGTCGCGTGGGCGTTTAACGGGATGTTTGTGTGTTCTTCTCCGTTCGCGGTATATAATAGACCGTGTTAGTAATCATTTTCGTATTTAATCCTGCAACCTGTCGGCCAGCCGTCGTTTGGAGTCGGACATGGCTTTCGTTGGATCGCTCCCCGTCCGCAGTGTGTAGATGAGATGACGGCGACGACGCGGATGTCTCCACGGCGGTCGGCGTCAAAAGCACAGACGCGCAGGACCTGCCGTTATTCTCCGACCGTTATTCTCCGAACGCTATTCCGCAGCTGTCCATTGGCTGTGTTGAACTCCACCGCGCTCCAGTTGTGGCGAGATGCCGCAGATCGTCCTGCAGACGAGGCGCACTAAGAGCCCTCAGGGTTAATTGGAGTTGGAGAGTTGGAGCTGCTGGAGATGGGTAAACACGACCGCCGCCCCTACAGATTTGCCAACGAATTATTCCGGAAGATGGGGGTTGAAATGCTCAAGCATCATACGGTACATAGAGTGATCGGAATCTGCGGCCGTTACGGCGATCGTGGAGCGCATCAAACCACCGAGGTATCCAGGAATGTAGGCAGTTCATGGCGATGTCGGGATTTTTCCGCAGCATCCGCTTCTTTTGCGATATAGATTGGCCCCATCTTCCGCATCAAAAATAAAGTCGAGAAACAGTAATGCGTGAAGAGTCCGAAGCACGTGTTTTTTTTTTCCGTCGTATGTATGTGCTTGAGGTGTCTTGGGTTGTCAGTGATGTTCGACAGACAAACCTTCTTGAATGGGCTTAAATCAAATTTGCTTTCCGCCCTATTCCGTTTACATCAATCGAGGTTAGCGCACACTCGACATCCGACCTTACCATCAGATTAAATAATTAAATAAAATAAAAATTTGTGTACCATAGGGGGCAACCACCGTTCAGAGGCTTCGCTGCCTTCACTACGTACTACTCGAACAACCAATAACGTGAGCAAATGTTGTGGGACTGCCCTCATACGCATCGCTGGCCTGCGTTCGTACGCGATGCAGGACTACCATCGCACGTATGACTGACATGCGCTCGTACCTGTTGTAATATCTACTGCCGTCATACACATCGCTGATCTTCGCTTGGAAGCTCTGCAGGACTACGTTGCCCGATACAATATCTACTGCGATCCCGGCGCGACATCCACAACGTGTGCAACACCATATCTATATCTACTGCGAGTCCGACGCGAGACCGATGCCGTCCAAGCCGGCAAATACTAATAGAGAGGTGCTTTACGACTGCATGGTTCTAGCCATTGACCGACAGCTCTTTGAACCAAGGTGGGTGAAAACACAACCCAACAAACAGGGTGCAAAACAAGTCCAACACTACGAATATCGTCTGCGAAAAGACCAGTATAAATGTTGTAAGAAACGAAGGGCATGTCGAGAAACCCGTCTGTCAGGTTCGGATGGTAATGACGCGTAGCCAGTCGTTCCATTGGCAAACTGGCACCGGGACAAACTGAGATAGAAGTAAACAATGGGAACCGTTGTGGCAGTCCTTCTCTTTGCCGAGCGCTCTTCGTCACGCCGTGTGCTTCTCGCCGAGAGATCTTTGACTCGCCGAGGACGATTCGCGATTCGCTTCGGCGAGACGCTGTTCGTTGTTCGTTTCGCCGACTATGATTCGTTTCACGTCGAAGATGTTGACTGAACTGTCGGTGCCTCATTAGTACAATCTGGAAGCTACGGTGGCTGTGCTGATAGAGTAGGTTCCCCGGAGGCTGGTGCTTGCTAGCGGGCCCAATGCATATCTATGTATATAGTCTAGATATAAATCGATCCCCTTCGACCGCCCATTCACGAATTTTCGAGTTGGTGGGGGTGAAGGCAATTGGCTTCCAGTTGGCGCCTAACCCGATGCGTCAGCCAATCAGCATTATTTTCCACCATACTAACACTAGACGAACTCTATGTAACTCCAACTAGCGACGCACTTTTCAACTCGGGCTTCCCGTCTAGATACTATCCGCACGCAGCGGCACATCGCAAGCTCCCCTTTGCCCTCCGCCCAGGCCTGTCCCGGGGGGATGTAGCGCGCACCGAAGAGATTGCAGAGGAAAGAATCCGAACAACCACAAGGAGAGAATCCGACCAAAACAAAAAAAAAAGGAAATCGTGACCCACCCTTACGCCTCGTCTGCGGATGCCATGAAAGAGGGTGTGGGCAGGAACAGCGGTAGTACTCGTACATACAGGGTACTCGGCGATTGCACGCCCTGAGGGTTGTGAAAAAGCAGATTTGAACGCCCTAAATTAGGGCCTATGTTAGCGTCATGAACCAACACCACAACACCAGCAGAGAGAGACAGTCGAGAAGAGCGAGGGAACCGAGAAGAGGGGGAGCTGTGCGAATACCTAGAGTACAGTCACCCCGTTGTCGACAGGACGAACACAGATTGCTAACTGGTGGTGTGATATTCACTGTGTGGCTCAACTACACGCTAGCCAACAACGGTGGCAGTCACCCCTCCGATTAATTGTATTTGTATCTATATACCAGTGTTATTTTCTGCTGCACCGACCAGCGTTCAATCGCCGAAAACCCTGTACAAGCGCCTCCCCAGCACTCAATTCCCCCGTGGCACCCAGCTCCTCTACTTCCGGCTTCCTCTCCTGTTCCCGCTCCCTGCGCTCCCTGCGCTCCCACTCAGACACCTGACTCCCCACGTCTTCCTCAGCCGGCACTAGCCTTCCCACATCTGCAGCAGAGAGGAAGTCCAATACCACCTGGCTGCGCCGCCCATCGGCCAGGATGTCTCGGATCCTCCACCGACTCTTCCACCTCCCACTTTCTTCCCGCACCACAGCCCAGAGGATCTTCTGCTGGGCCTTCCACTCAGGGCACACCTTGAAGAGGTGCTCCGGAGTCTGAGTCTGAGTCTTGCACCGACACCACCAGCACTGGGCGGTGGACCGATTTCTCGTCCACTGAAGGTACTGTCCAGAAAGGCAGTGACTTGTCTTCACCCGGTAGAACCTCAAGACCAGCTTTTTGGAACGCCCAGCCACCGTGTCGTCCGGCCTCTGGCTCTTTGGCATCCTGTACTTCTTCTTGGAGGTCCGGCTTCCAGCCTATTGCCAGGCTTCCGCCCACCTCTTCTCCGTGATCTCCCGCCTCAGATGTGCAAGGGATCTGGGGAGCGGCATTGTGTTCACCGCCAGTCGGTCCGCGCAGCTCAGCCATTCCACCCCGCGAGCGTCAGGTTCCGCCTTCTCGTTCCCTGCGACTCCCTTGTGCGCCGGGCGCCACCAGGTCTCAATGGTAACGTCTGGTCTAAACCTCCGTAGCACTGCAGTGTGATTTCTTGCCTGGAGCGCGTACTTCTGGCCGGGGCCAGTCTCCCCGAGGCCACCCGCCCGACCGGCTCCCGCCCGCACGGCGCCCTGTCCCCCCCCCGCATGCAGGCGTGGCCCCCCAGCCCACTGCCGAGCCTCCACCCACTTCTCCCCGGAGTCCAATCAACCTGGAGGACCCTTAGAACGTTAGCCCACCGCAGCTGGGCATCACAACAGTCAGCGTAGCGCCAGACGGGAATTGGGTTGCATACCTACACCAAGATCGTGAAGATATCGTCAGGGGTGGACGTTACGCATCTCATCGTCGCCAGTGGCGCAACAAGCGAACCGGTGGCGACTTCTGACATGGCGACGGGAGAGCGACGTCGAGCTACTGGAAAAGAAAAAGAGAAAAAGAAATAACGGTGACGATCTGGTTGGTTCGTCAGCTCGCCCGTGCGTGGGGGTTCTCCCTCTTTGCGGCTAGGAACAGTCGTAATTGGACACCCACAGTTGGTTTTTTCTTTCTTCTTTTTTTTTTTCATTCTATTCCCTTTTAGCTGACTGTACCTCAACTATTTGTCTTCAATTTTGCTTTTCTTCGCTTGCAACTTGCGCGTGGGGGCATCCGACGAAGATGAAACTCGCCAAGTGGGGTAAGCACCTTCATATCCTGTCCACTATTCCCAACTAGCAGAGGTGTGATCGCGACCCCAGTCGTGGACTGCAGCCGAAGGCGGACCCAGTCGTCGGGCGCAATTGGCCACGATGGGAGAAATGCTACATATTCTTCGGCGGGGATGGATGCAAGAAAGGGCTGTGTTGGTTCGTAAGGAATCAGATGCACGCTCGTCAGCAACATATCTACATAGCCACGCTTGGCCGCGCCACTGATGGCCGGCCCCGCCGCCATAGGGGTAGTTACTCCTCTGCACTTTGTTTTTTGTTTGATCCTTGATTGCATGCCACCCACTGACCATAGCGATATGCTAACTAATCCAGTATCTACACACAGTTGCTGGTCGTCGGGTGAGATGCAGTGGACGTCACTATCTACTCCTTCGCCCCCCTGCCACGTCCTCCTGGCGGTCCACGAGAGGATGCAGATGCGCTCGATCACTTCAACTCACTTCAATTCGTTGTCGCCTGATACGTCACCCCCGCTCTCTACCAGTGCTTGGGGGCTTCTCTGCACTGCAACCCTGAGCGTCAAGGCTAGTCCACGTTCCTACCGCCTGCCTTCGTCGTGTTGAGCCAGTACCCTCTTTCATGCCATGTTCACGCACTTGCGCAGCTTGTGATAGTCGAAGTCGTACAGCCCATCAACTGGCTAGCTGCAGTGGTAGTGTTTGCACCAGACGCCACACATGCTGCTGACGAAGAATACGAGTGGGCAGCCCGCAAACCCGTGCATAGTTATGGGGCTACTGCAAGCTCCTGTTAGCGACCGCACACCTGCGCGGCGCCAATGGGCTTTTTGCTTTTGATTAGTTACACATTCATTAATCGCATGCGACCCATCTAAACCATGGCGATGTATGTATGTATCGAGAGTACTCTGCACACTTTTTCGGTTCCTGTCCACTGTCCGTGCGGCTTGTTGTGACTCCCCCTGCCCTCCGCACTGGCCTGCCCCTAAAATCTTAGACCGCACCAAGGAAACAACAAAGGAGAGAGGAAAAGTGACCGCCTCCTTAATTGTCTCCTGCAGAGAGGACATGAAGGAGAGCGTGGGGAAGGACTGCAGTCGTTCCTCAACCTTCCCCCGCCTCCTCAGCCTCCAGCTTCCTCTCTTCACCCCTCTCTTATCGCGCCTGGAGCTCCCACTCCCACGCCTCGCTCCGGAGTCTAGACGCCTTCCTCAGCCAGGTTCGGAACTCGCCTCCCCACGTCCGTGGGGGCGAGGAAGTCCACTGACACTCTTGTCGCCTGGCTGACACCCCTCGTTCGCAAAGAGGACCCGGATCTTGATGCGATCGTTTCCCCTTCCCTCCGCCCACAGAATCTTCTGCTATAGTGCTTCCAGTGGTGGGGCGGCAGTAATTAACTCACCTACCAAAGTCCGAATACAAAAATGTGACATCCTGCAACCCGCGAGTGATGGTTTTGGATCCTGACGCAATTACACAGCCAGCGATGTTAAACCAATCAAGTTTTTTAATGGCGATCAGAGAGGATAGATAACACCTTGGAGAATCACCTCCTTTTGTCTACTTCTCTATTGGAGCATTGGTTGTTGACTTATTCACAAAACACCGATGGTGGTGGTGGTGGTGGTTCACTACACGAAGCGAATTTTCGGCCGAGGCGACCGGAGGGTAGTTAAGTGCTATTTAGCAACTGGAATTATTGTATTTGTTGACTCGAGTCGCGCTCTTTATTGACTCACGTTAACCGGCTTGTAATTAGGGCGGCCCGAGTGAGAAAATGTGCTGAATGACCACTCTCATCATTTCTTATTCCACCACCATATCGTAGATATAGCCCAAAATCGCGGAGAAGCCAATCCTCGGTGTGCTAGTGGAGCGTCTGAAGTATGAGCGCGATAAGTCGAGATTTTAGTTGACGATGGCTGTTTGACGTTAGTTACTAGTTTGCACCGTCCAGTGATCACAAAGCTCAACATACAAGAACCCTTGCATCGGTTTAAAAAGAAGTCGATCAAAATACCTTGGGTTGGCCCCTCTTTTAATTGGGCTTATCATACGATGTGGTGGAGTAAGAAATGATCATAACGGTCGCCCAGCATACTTTCTCACTCGGGTTGAGACAATAAATGAAATCACAAGTCAATAAACAGAATGACTCGACCCAGTGAAACGAACACAGCCGAGTCAATAGGTAGATAGGGGCTCGAGTCAATAAATCCAATGCACCAATAGAGAAGCCTGAACCGATGCCTCCGCGCCTGGGTATTGTACCGGCATCACCAGCACTTGTCTAGAGTGGAAAGTGTAGCAGAAGACTCTGTGGGCGGAGGTGCTGAAGGAGACCAAAAGGTGGAAGAGCAGGTGGACGGTCCGGGACCTGCTGGCCGATGGGAGATGTGTGCGGGCAGTGCTGGACTTCCTCTCCTCTACGGACGTGGGAAGTCTGGCGCCACTGCTGGAAGAGGAAGGCGACACCGGAAGTGAGGCGTCCGAGTGGGAGCTCCGGAAGCGCCGGGAGCGGGAAGAGGAGCGGGAGGAAGAGGCGGAGACGCTCGGCGCTGTAGAGGAGGGCGGGGAAGAACTCTCACTGTTCCTTCCCACCCCCCCATTCATGGCATCGGCGGGCGAGGAGTAGGGGACGAATCGCGCATTTTCTTTGTTCTCTCCTGTTTATTTCTTTGGACGCGTCTACTTTCTCTTGGGACAGGCCTGGGCGGAGGGCAAAGGGGGAGCTTGCAACGAGCCGCCACCGCGCGGACTGCGGACAGGAAAACTGGGCAAAATGTACGCCGCCATGATCTACATAGGTCGAATGCGAGTATTATAAAATAAATAAAAAAAACCCAGCACTTGTCTATGGGCGGCTGGAAACGGGGTAGACTTTGACCATGGCAAGACTGAAGCTGCGCTGTTCCACAGGGAAAGGACAGCACCTAGGGCAACAGTGACAGTTGGTGCCAACAGTGTTCCGTTCAACAAGGAGGCGACCTGGTGGCTGGGAGTCTGGCTCGATTCCCAGCTCCCACTCAAGGAACACCATGCCATCCTGATGAAGGAAGGCAAGAAGGCAATGACAAGGCTCCAACGGCTCACGGGCAGATGGGGCTCTCGCCAGCCAACTGCAGAAAAGCCATGACGGCGTGCGTTCAGTCAGCCACCATGTTCGGTGCAGAGCTGTGGTGGAAAGGGAACCCCGTCACGGGCACCCAAGGGCGGGCGGAGGAGATTCAGCTGCTGGTCAACCAGGAGGCCCGGGCGACAGCGGGCTGCTTCCGGACGACCAACCTGGGAGCCCTCTCGATGGAGTCTGGCCTCAGGGCAGCAACCACACAGCTGGAGAACAGACAGCGACGGTTTGGACTACGGCTATTGAGCCTGCCACAGGGGGACCAGGCGCGGGAGGTGGTCGGAACCCCAGCGGGAATCGGGGCGGCGGCTCACCAACGCTCTCGCATACGGCGGACGGACGGAGAGCACAGTCCTACTCGAGGAGCCGGAAACCCTCGACGCGGAACTACTATAAGAGGAGGAAGTGAGGCGAAGACTGAGGCAGAGAGGACCCGACCTGGGCTGACCATGTTTACGGACGGGTCGCGGCTGGGCGGTGGGGCTACTGGGTACGCGGTGGTGTGGAAGAAGGGCCAAACCTGGGCGAGCGCCAATGTGCACATGGGCGGCAATCAAGAGGCCTATGGCGCAGAGTGCGCCGCTCTCGCCCACGCTCTGGAGTTAGCAGCGCGAAGGAACACGACCCCGGAACGGATCACCATCTTTTCGGATGCGCAGGCGGCCATCAGGCGGATGGCATCGGACGAACCTGGCCCAGGGCAGCAGTACGCAATCCAGGCGCGGAAGCACATCGCGGCGCTACGACGGGCTCGGCCAGGTATCACCATAGAGATCCGGTGGTGCCGGCCCACAGAGGTATCGCCGGCAATTCGAGAAGGCCGACTAATGGTTCAAGGGTGCGGCAGGGCAACCAGGCACCCACGGACCTCTCCCACGATCTCTCGCCAACCTGAAGCGGGGAATCTCGGAGAAGAAGTGGACGGAAGCGCGGCGATGGGCTGGGGGTCGCATCTCCAAGACGAAGTACCGCATGCCGAAGAGCCAGAAGCCCGATGGCGCGGCAGCCGCAGCACCAAGAGACTCGCCTCGAGATACTACCAGCTGAAAATGGGACACGCCCGCACTGGACAATACCTGCACTGGGCTAAGGTGCGTCCCACTGCTCGGTGCTGTGAGCTGAGCAGGCGCCGAGGAGGAACTACCGCTGTTCCTGCCCACGCCCTCCTTCATGGCATCCGCAGGCGAGGAGTAGGGCCCCCCGGGGGACGGTTTCCTTGGTCTTTCCCTTTGTATTTCCTTTTGTTATTTCATTGGTGCGCCTCACACCTTCTTGGGACAGGCCTGGGCGGAGGGCAAAAGGGGAGCTTGCAACGTGCCGCCACTGCGCGGACTGCGGACAGGAAATCGGCAAAATGTACGCCGCCATGATCTAGATAGATCGAATGCGAGTATGAATAAACAGAAGAAGAAAAAAAACCAGCACTTGTCTGTAGGCTGGCACTTCGTCCACTCGAGGTACTGGCTATTGAGACAGTGACTCGTCTTTAACGGTTGAACCTGGAGAGTGCCGCTTGTTCGCATTGGTTGAATGAAGTCCGGCCTCTATTACTCCTTCCTGCTGTACCAAAATTCTTGCGGGTAAATTTGGCAACGCACGCCTTCACTTCCCTCCACTTGGTCTCGGTGATCGAGCGCTTCATTTGGGCGAGGGATCTGGAGGGGGGGAAACACATTTTCTCCCGCACCGCTCACCGTACCCGAGAGATTTCACTCCATGGGCGTCGGACTCATCCGCTGCCAGCTTGGTCTATTCGTCGGCCTTCTCATTGTCGGGCACCCATTTGCGGGGCGGAGCACCACCGGAGCTCGATCGTCACCACCAGCTCCCCCTGCCAATGTGCTTCCTGGCCTCGAGGGCGTGCACCTTGTGGCCTTTCCACTGCTCACCGTTCCGCCAGGTGGCCGCACAGCCGACGCGGTGCAAATGGACAAACGAAATCTTGCGGAATTTCTGTGAGGTTCGAGTGATAATTTGCGATCCCACGCACAATTCCACCACCACAACAGACCAAATTATCCGGGAGCCATGAAGTTCAACAAAGCAGTTTCGATCCTCAAAAAGGCACAAGGGCAAATCACACTTCCCACAAGACTACCGGGTGTTTGTACATCTTTAGAGCCCTTTCTATCACGGCGTTTTCACCGACACAACCGGCGAGCAAGCTTCTTACTCGGTGGCTGATGGATAGGCATATAGCCAGATCCATAGTATCAAGCGGGAGTGTGGTATTAGATGTAATGGAGTCCTTCTTGGCTGGTTTCGGAACTTCGCCTTGAGATTTGTCTGGACATGTGATGAGCGGATGTGGTACAGAGGCTATGGAACGGAATGGCAGGTAAGAACGAAAGAAAAAAACCCGTCGATGACCCCATGGCGCTCCGGCCGACGGCCGGCACTTCCCTTGTAACATAATACTGGTATCTATCATACCCCCGGCGGGTGCTAACCTACGATGATGTCAAATGTCGTCATCTCCTACATCGTAAAAAGGAAGCGAAGCTACTGGGAGCACATACTGTGGAAGGAATTAAGTTCTGTTGGTGATTAGTTACCAATTCTGTGTTGTTGAGCGGGGTTGGTCTGCGACTAGCGCACTCTGGGCGCCAAGCACGGGCAGTGGTAAAGCGGCGAGCGAACAGCTCGAGACTCCATAGACAACACAACACACTCGCTTTTATCTGATTTCGTACCATCAATACCTCATCCTATACATCATCCTCGCCGGACAGAATCCACCAATCATAGGGTAGCGACAACACCCACCCATTCTCTCTTGATTCTACCTTCCTTTCTTGTCGTTATATTCATCAGGCCTGGCGTAGGTCTTCCATCTGGTGCGCAA
>Ga0307508_10003378_pt1 | contig 16174 bp, 8 predicted proteins | sample 9_EM_MG_FD_203089 | JGI IMG/M metagenome (GOLD analysis project Ga0307508, IMG submission 203089) | Populus trichocarpa ectomycorrhiza microbial communities from riparian zone in the Pacific Northwest, United States - 9_EM | ecosystem: Host-associated > Plants > Roots > Unclassified | place...
TCGTTGACTGAGACCGCACCGGCACCGGGAGTGGTGGAGCCGGCCATCGCGTTCGCCTCTCCGCTGTCCCTCATCCTCGACGAGGAGCGCACGGGCGGACAGAGGCTGGAGGAAGCACTCTTCCTCAGCTTCACCGCCGATCTCGGATTCTTCGAGGAGGTAGCCCTCGGCGTCACCCAGGCCACCGGCGCACGCGTCACGGTGGTGGGAGATGTCTCCATGGCCCGGAACGATCCCCGCTCCGTCCGGCGGGCCGGCCGCAGCTACCTCGCCGGTCTGGCATACGCACACGGTGCCGCGTTCCACCCCAAGCTGATGGTCCTCGCCGGACCGGAGCACGCCACCATCGCCCTCGGCTCCGGCAACACCACGCTGGCCGGCTGGCAGGCCAACGCCGAGCTGTGGACGGTTCTGCGGGTGGACGGCGAGCAGAGTCCCACCGCGGTCCCGGAGGTGGCGGCATGGCTGCGCGGCCTGCCGGAAAAGGTGAGGTTCTCCGCCGGTGTGCCACAGGCGCTGGGTCGGGTCGCAGCGCTACTGGACAGGCTCCACGGCGACAGGACGCCGACGGCGCCGCAGGTCCGCATCGTCGGCAGCCTGCGTTCGCCCATCATCGATCAGCTGCCGCACGGGCCCGTCGACGAACTGGCCGTGTTCGCTCCCTTCGACGACCAGCGGTCCATGGCACTGCGGCAGCTGCTTGAGCGCTTCCGTCCGAGCCGGTTCACCCTCGCCTACCAGCCCGGACTCAGCGATCTCGACGGCCCGTCGGTCGCTGCCCTGGTGAAGGAGTACGACGGACGCGTCATCAGCGACAACGACCAGCGGTACCGCCACGGGAAGCTCGTCGAGTGGGCCTCCGAGGGGCAGCGGTGGGCCCTGACCGGCAGCCCGAACCTTTCCGTCGCGGCCCTGCTGCTTTCCCAGGGCGAGGGCGGCAATTGCGAACTCGGCGTCATCACTCCCATCCCCGCCACCCTCCTTCCGAACGGCACCGACGAGCCCGCCGCCCTGCTGCGCTCGGCCACGCCCCTCCCCCGCCCCACGGTCAGCAATGTGCCGCTACTGCTCGGTGCCCTGCGCGTATCGGACGGCCTGGAGATCAGCGTGGCCCGGCCCCTCTCCGACACCGCTCACCTGGAGTTGTCTCAGGCGGCAGCACCGCCGGAGGCATGGGAGCGCATCGCCGACATCCCACCCGGCCAGGCCACGCTGACGGTGACGGCTCCGGCGGATGCGGGCAGCCGTGTGCGCCTGGTCGTCGTCGACAGCGACGGCGTACCGAGCTTCGGCAACATCGTGTTCGTCGTCGACCCTGACGGCGCGCTGCGCCGGATAGCCCCAGCCCATTCCCAGACCCCCACGACGCGGCCACCAGACCTGTTCGCGGACCCCCGGCTTGCCGAACGGTTTCTGGGCGACCTGGAAACCCTCCGTACGGGACTGACCCCCACCCCAGCGGGCGCATCAGCGATCACCAGCACTGGCGGTACGGTCGCGACTGCCCCGCTGGACGGCGACGAGGACGGCTGGGAGCGTTATCTGGACGAATGCGCCGGGCGCTTCGGGCACCCGCTCACGCGCTTCGCACTGGGGCTCCCCCTGCCCACCGACACCCGCACGCCCTTTCAGGACCTGTTGCCCGTCTCCTGGGACGAGCGGTTCACCGACGACATCGAAGCCGCCCTCGACGAGGACGACGCCGAGGCCGTGGCAGATCACGCCCCCGAGGCAGCTGGTGCCGAAGCGGGCACCGCCACCCTGCCTGACCTCCGACAGGCCGACCAGGAAGTCCGCCGCCGATACCGCCGCTGGGTGGAACGCCTCGTCGCCCTCGCTCCCCACCTCGGCCCTCCGGAACGCATGCTCGTCGTCCGGCTGACCCTGTGGACCGTCGCAGCAGGCGCCTGGCCTCCGGCACACACCGACTGGCTGTCACTGCTCTCTCGCGCCGTCCGCGCATTGAATCGAAACGATCTCCCCGAACAGATCGAGCCCCAGGTCGGCAGCCTCGCCGCAGTCGCCCTCGCCGTACTCCGAAGCCACGCCCCACGCTACGAGATCACACCTGAGACGCTCGCCTTCAACGAGGCTTCCCAGGCAGTCGGCCACCTGCTTCCCGCAGTGGATTCCGCGTACGTCACGGAATACACAGCACTGCTCGACGCAGCCTTCGGCCCTGCCGTCGACCAGGCCGCTGTGCTCGATGTAGCGTCGGATGTCGTCCAGGACGATCCCCTCGCCGACGCCGTATGGTCCCTCACCGAGAGGGGACGCGACGTACACCGCCACGGACAGCTCCTGCTCCACATCACCGGCCGCTTCAGCAACCCCACGCTGGTGGCACTCGAAGCAGTCGGCGCTGCCGAAGACGCGCCCCTGGTCGGGGCCTGGGCCGACTCGGGCTCGGACTCCAGCGAGGGAGCCTGGGCTCTGGTCGTCTGGCGTCGGCCCGATCTCATCGTGGTCGATGCCCGGCGGCACACTCCCCTCTGGCGGCACCACCGGCTCACCGGCCTGGTCGGGCCCAGAGCTCTCGCAGCACAGCGCAGCTTCGAATCCGTCGGCTCCGTACCCCATGGCCCCCGCAACCAGCCCTTCGGACTGGCTCACCAGCTCCTGTCGGATCTCCGTCTGGCTGGCCCCCAGCCGCCACGCTGCGAGCCGTAGTTTCGAGGGCGTATGTCCCTGCTGCCTTGGCGTGAGTCGTCACTGGACGGAGTGTCACTAATTGACGGGAAGAAGTCCGGCTCGGGGAGGTCCCACGGGCAAGCTTCCCTCTGCCAACGGGTATTAGGCCACAGCTCAGTTCCTAGGCCGAGCTCGACGACGTGCCCCACACGAACGCGGTGTCCCGGCAGCTGGTTCGGTCGCTACCTCGGATGACGGCAGATCTGGGGGAGTCGTGATGACTTCAAAAGTCTCTCGAGCGGCGGGACGCCTTCCAGGTGAAAGGCTGGGCCCGATGCGCCTGGCATGAGTCGGCGCAGCGCGTGGGTTGCGATGTCGGCAAGGGTGGCTCCCGTATCGCTGCCTATGTCGATGGGCAACGTGCCGATGAGGTTGACCTCGCGATCGTCCCACTCGTCGATGTGTTCCGTGAGGAAATCCACCGCCACCTTCTGCCGACGGGCAAGAAGGAGCAGCTCGCAGGCGTTCACGGCGTCGCGGAGGTCGAAGCGGAGGCGGGCTGTGATGCGCGAGGGCCCGGGCCCGGGCTCCTGGCAGGTGATGACAAGCTCGTCAGCGTCAAGGCTCTTGGCTGTGATGCTCAGCTGCATGCCGCCGCGGGCGAGTAGTTCCTGCGCTGCCCGTTGTTCGCGTTCGTCGTGAAGGGCGATCGACCACCACGGAAGTGGGCCCCAGGTGCCGTGCGTCGTTACGTGCTCAGGGAGGGGGGTGAAGATCTCGTACCGCTCCAGCAGATGCTGCTGGAAGGTGACGAGGCAGCCGTCTTGGAAGTGTTCGTCTCGGCTGCGCTCGCGTAGCAGCTCGCACTCGATGGCGCTCATGCCCTCCACAGCCAGGACGATGTGCTCCAACTGCTCCTGGATGATCTCTGCGGCCCGTTCAAGAACACCACGAAACTCATCGCCGGGAGGTGCCTGATCGAGGAGACGGCCGAGAGCACGCTGCGCGGCCTGGCAGCGGGTGAGATCTCCGCCGAGGCTCTCCAAGTGGCGAACTTTGAAAATGTTCCAGGGGCGGGTGGACATCCACCGATCCCATGCGCGGTCGCCGCCACCACGCCAGCCGAGCACCATGGCTCCGACGTTGCCGACGCGGAAGTCCGGCTCGCCCTTCAGCCTCTTCCACAGGTCGGGGTACGTCTCCAATGGAGAGACCGGCAGCGCCGAGAGTGCCGCGTGGACACGCGAGTCCGTGCTATCCCACAGCTCCCTGAGTTCACGTTCCACACGTGCACGAGGCACCGTACGACCTCGTTGGGCAGCCCAGTATTCGATGAGGAGCATGTTCGTGCTCTCCGGACTCCAGGGGAGCAGCCCCAAGCCGTCGAGGAACACAACGGTGTTGGCCAGCCCGTCGTGCTCGAACCCGAACTGGACCTCGGCGATGAGCTCGTTGAGCTCATCGCCATCGGGGCCGGGCGCTGTGAAAAATGGACTGGCGGCGAGCATGTCACGGATATTCGCCGTGCTTTCACCCCGAGCTAGTTGGACGGCGATCCGCGCGATCAGCAGGGAGCCGATGAGCCCGGGCTCGCCGAAGTCGGTGCGTATTCGCCCCTTGCCAAGCGCCGGGACATCTCTTACATGCCAGAGCAGCCCTGCTTGGATCGCGCGGAACCACTCTTCACGCAGTGCCGCGAGGGTTGGCTCCTCCCGACGTCGCTTCCACTTGTTTCGGAACAGCGCGATGGCGTGCCCCTGGTCACCGGCCCGTTGCAGGGGTACTGGCATGCCCTGTGATGCCAGTTGCTGGCTGACGTGCCGGAAGAGCGAGTTCATATCGAGTGGGCCGGACACGTCTGGAACGCCATCGCCAATGGCTTTCACGAGTTCACCAGTGAACGCGGTGAAATGCGCACCCACAGGAGCCATGGCGGCCTGCGTCGCAGCTGAGGCGGTCATGACATAGGTGCCCTCGATGGCGGTCTGGTCAGCGAACTCATCCGGCCCGCCCATGTACCCCTCCAGCGCGGCACCGCTGTAGCAACAGTCGAGGATCACGACCTTTCTGGGCGCCGCGCTTTCCAGCACTTCGGTGCGGAGGTAGTTGAACGCCACTGACTCGTACAGCTTCCGGCCTTGCTCGGAATGCCCGAGTGCGAGATAGAGGGAACCAGCGGGTGACCGTATGCCGTGGCCGGCGAAGTACACCACTAGCGTGTCCGTCGCCTCGCTCGCTGCTTGGTGGACGGCGTTGAGTGGGTCCTTGCGGTCGGCAGGGTTACGCACCGTCACGCAATGTCCAGCAGGTAGCCCCCCGACGTGCGGGGACGTGAACAGCTCGGCCAGCCTGGCGAGGTTGTTGCGCACCGCTGGCAGGTCCGGGAAGTTCTGATACTCGTCCGCGCCGATCAGCACCACACGAGTTCCATCGGGGTTGGGCAGTCCCATCACCGATTTCCAGAGACCGACGGCACCGACGGCTGTCCCGCGCCGGTGGCCTCAGGGATTCCGCCGTGACGCTCGGAAGCCAACAGCTCTACGACGCGGCGCAAGGTTTCGTCCGACCCATCGTGCACGGTCACCGTCATGCCGTCGCGTTCGATGGTCACGGCCCCGGGCGGCGAAGGGCGGGCTGCTCGCCAGGCGACCACGATGTTCACCAACAAGCTGGCGGCGGCAATACCATTGCTGACGAACATGTTGATGATCTCGCCCGCGTTCATGCGGTCAGAAGCCTCAGAGGCTCGTGCCAGTTCGGCCTCCGCGTGACGCCGGAGTTCGCGATCCTGCCGGAGCCAGTAGTACAGATCGTGTGCCACTGCGTCGTCGCCCTGCGCATCGACCGTGATGTGAATCTCCACGACGGCTTCCCCTATCGCCTCTGCTGCTCTGCGTTCACGGCAAGGAGTGGGTACAGGCTCGTCACTCCTGCCACAACACTCAGCCCAGACAGAAGAATACGTCCCACCTACTCTGCAACAGGGCGGCACTGACTCATACTCCACAGCGCCGCCTACGCCGCGTCAGCAGCCTCGGCCGCATCGGCGATCTGAAGCAGCCGGGCCAGCTCCTCCCGCCCGTGCCTGATCAAATCGAACGCTGCCGCCGGGTCCGTGTCCGGCGGTAGCGGGGTATCGGTGAGGACATCCGTAAGGGTGTACCGGCCGAGCAGCCACCGCTGCAGTGCGCGCCAGTCGGTGCCCCGGTCAAGGGGGAGGTCGTCCGCCCATGGCAATGCCTCGTACGGGGTGCCGTCGGTGCCGTTCGCGTGGAGCAGCCCGGAGCGGCGCACGAGGCACGGGAAGCAGACCCCGCAGTTGGCAATGCGAGGGCCGCCGCTGCGGCGGGCGGGCGGCTTGCCGCAGCTCAGGGTGGATTCCAGGTCGGGCGGGGTAAGCCCCGCATCACGCCCAGCCTTACACACCTCGCCTTTCGTCAGCCGCGCCAAGGGGTTGACCACTCGTACCGCAGTTCCGGCGTCGCCCACGGCGGTTAGCAAAGCGTTCAGGCGGCCCAGCGTCCATGGGTGCACGGAACGGGTGGAGCAGGCCGCCGAACGTGCAGGCGTCAAGGGTGGATTGAGCGCAAGCTGGCCATTCTCGGGGATGTGGACAGTGGTTACTCCGTGCGCGGTAGCGGCGCGGATCGCGCCAGCTGCGTACAGCAGGCCGCGGGTGCGGGACGAGGTTTCCAGCCGCAGCCTGGAGCCGTCACCCGCCGGAGTCTGGCTCATCGGTAGCAGCATCACCGGCCGTGTTCCGTCCAGTCGCTCGACGGCCTGGTACACCCGCTGTTGAAGACCTAGCAGGCCGATCTCGCGGAACATCACGAGCAGCAGCGGTCCAGGGTCGTTGGCGCGCGAGCGGGTGGCGGCCCAGCTGAGGGAATCCAGCCCCCCGGAGAACAGCGCAACTTCCGAGGCACGCGGGTCGTCAGGGAAGATCATCGCCTCCTCGACCTGGTGACCGGTGAGAGGCCGGAAGTCCACATCCCAAAAGTCTCCGGTGAGGATCTGGAGGAGTTCGGTGAGGTGGGTTCGAACGGCTGATCCCTGCCACCGCTCGTGTTCCGTGACAGGCACGGCGAGACTGATGCGGCGGGTCCACCGATCCCGGACGCCGGTCCGGCGTACGTACTTGTCGGCGATGAACGCGGCCCTGGCGACGCGGAACAGGTCCTCGGCCCAGTCGGGTACCGGACCGGGCAGGTGGTGCCGGCCGGTGATGCGGCGCTCCTTTTCTTGAAAGGCTTCCTCGCCGATCTCCGTCCAGCGGTCATCGCGAGGCCGGTCCCCGCGGTGGCCGCGCCACCACAGAAATTGGTCAGACCCGGTCATGCCGCAGCTCCGTCTTCTCCGGTGGTCTCCTCAGTGATCAGGCCGAGTACCTTGCCAACCGCCCGCGGTACCAGCGACTCGGCGAGCTTCGGCAGCGCGGTCGGGGAATCCTGGGCAGCGCCCATCACCGACTGCGCGGTGTCCACGCCTTGTGCGAGGTCCGTCGCTTCGGCGGCCTCCTCGCAGGGATTCGGCACCAGGTCCACCACCTTCTCCGCGACCCAGTCGGCGATCCTGCCTTCCGGATCGGTCGCGATGAGCACCGGCACGGCCAGTTTGACGTGCTCGGCGACAACCGACCGAAGAAACTGCCCCACCACGTCGGCGAAGAACACCTGGTAGAGGTCGCACAGGATGTCCCAGGCGAAGCCGCCGCCCGCGTCATCCCCGTTCATGGCGTCGTCCATCTCAGGATGCCTGTCCCGGACATCGCGGACCGCCGCTGCCACCCCTCTGCGCACCGCGGCGTCGGCGAGTGTGCCGCCGTCTCCACCGACCTCCGAGACGAGACGTGCGACGAGCGCGTCCGACGACTCCGCGCCCTCGGTGGCCAGCGAGCCCAGGGCCCCCGCGAGCCGTTCACCGGCCGCACAGGCCGTGTCGTACAACCCGAAAGCCGATCGATCGGCGCGGAGCGTCTCGTGCAGGGCGCGTAGATGGTCCGCAGCGATCTCCTCCAGCCGCTGATCCGCGTTCCGAGAGTCCTCTTGCCAGCGTGCCAACCGCCTCGCCGCGGAACTCCACCGGTCGCCGTTCGGTCCCTTCCACCGCGTGGATGTCCCCACAGCGCCCCCAGCCTGACGGTGTCCGACCTGTTCTCCCAGCCATGGCATCAGACCGGACAATCCCCAGGTAGAGCGGGAGTCGGCCAGGGCGACGCGGACCAGTCCGGCGGCAAACTGGGCAGGAATATCACTTTCTGTCATACAACATCGAGGGAGCGAGACCAGTTGTAGCGCTGGGTCACAGGCATCGCGCAAGCCTCGGTTCAGGGCAGGTCACGAGCTGGCAAGATTGGCCCTTGCCGGAGTCGCGTGGTTCGCGCCTGCTGCGGAACGCTAGACCAGTACCCCATCGCTCAGCGGAGGGCTGAACTGCTCACCGCGGGTCGACCTCCGAGGACACGGCGGGAGGACGGACTGAGTGGCCGCTGACTGAGGTCCGCTCGCTGGGAGCCATCTGGGAGCCAACCCGCTCCCCGAGCCCCTTCCGGACCGCCCGGGACCACCGCAGGCCAACGCCCTGACCAGGCAGAACAGCAGATCGCCCGGTGTCGATCCCGCCCGACCCTCATTCGGGACGAAGAGGTCGTGGGTTCAAATCCCGCCACCCCGACTGAAGGAACACAGGTCAGGGCCATCTACGAGAAATCGTAGGTGGCCCTGATTCGTTGTGCGTGACTACATGCGACTCTCTTACAGCGGTTCGCCGGGGATGGACTGGTAGGTGTCTCGCAGGCGGGTGAGGAGAGGGTGGTCGGTGGCCATCGGCGTTTCGTCGATGGCGGAGAGGGCGCGTACGCCGACGCTTGTGTTCGTGGCGAAGGCGGCGTGCATGTGCTGTGCGTCGGTGCGCGTGATGGGGGTCGGGGCCGGGGTGGGTTCGGTGTGCTGCTGGAGCAGGGCCAAGGTGACTCCGGGGAGGACGTCGGCCTTGGGCCAGACCACGCCCTGGTCGCCGATGAAGCCGACGTTCCAGGTTCCGCCCTCGGAGATCCGGTCGTCCGGGCCGGTGAAGAGGGCGTCGTCGTAGCCGTCGAGCTGTGCCGCGCGGCGGGCGTGGAGCGAGCCGAACAGGCCGGTGTGCTTGACGGCGGGGACGTCGCGTTCGTAGCGGATGGTTTTCACCCGTAGGGGCGGCAGGGGCAGGGAGGCCGCGGGGCGCACGGTGACGAGGATGTTCGGGGTGTTCGCCTTCGCCGGGTGTCCCATGTCGATGGCGGGGTCGAAGATGGTGACGCGGACGACGAACGCGCCGCCGCGCTCGCCTGCCGCCTGCCGGGCGTAGTGCTGGACGAGTTCGGGATCGAGGTCCGCGCCGAAGACCGTCGCGCAGTCCCGCGTCAAGCGCTCGAGGTGGAGGCCCAGGCCGCGTACGCGGCGGTCGTCGACGCGCATGCTCGTGAAGTGCCCGTAGTTGGTGAGCGCCAGCGTCAGCGCGGCGTCGGGGTCGACAGGCTGTCCGTTCAGTTCCGCCATGCGTTCAGCTTGGCAGCACAGGTACGGGGTCGGCCAATGTCCGGCGGGTGCCGAGCCGACCCCGTACACGTCAGGTCAGAGAGTCGAGCGGACCTCTCGGGCCGCGGCGACGAGGTGGTCCAGGGAGGCGCGGACCTCGGGCCAGCCGCGGGTCTTCAGGCCGCAGTCCGGGTTGACCCAGAGCCGTTCGGCGGGGAGGGCGGCGAGGGCTGTGCGGAGCAGGGTGGCGGTTTCGGCGGGGCCGGGGACGCGGGGCGAGTGGATGTCGTAGACGCCGGGGCCGACCTCACGGGGGTAGTGGGCGTCGGCGAGTTCGGTGGCCACCCCCATATGGGAGCGGGCGGCTTCCAGGCTGATGACGTCGGCGTCGAGGTCGTCGATGGCCGGGAGGATGTCCCCGAACTCGGCGTAGCACATATGGGTGTGGATCTGGGTGTCCGGGCGCACGCCGACGGTGGTGAGGCGGAACGCCTCGGTGGCCCAGGCCAGGTAGGCCGGGCGGTCGGCGGTGCGCAGGGGCAGGGTTTCGCGCAGGGCGGGTTCGTCGACCTGGATGACCGGGGTTCCGGCGGCCTCCAGGTCGGACACCTCGTCGCGCAGGGCGAGGGCCACCTGGCGGGCGGTGTCGGCGAGCGGCTGGTCGTCGCGGACGAAGGACCAGGCCAGCATGGTGACGGGGCCGGTGAGCATGCCCTTGACCGGGCGGTCGGTGAGGGACTGGGCGTACGTCGTCCAGCGCACCGTCATGGGCTCGGGCCGGGAGATGTCGCCCGCGAGGATCGGGGGGCGGACGTAGCGGGTGCCGTAGGACTGCACCCAGCCGTGCTGGGTGGCGAGGTAGCCGGTGAGCTGTTCGGCGAAGTACTGGACCATGTCGTTGCGTTCGGGCTCGCCGTGCACCAGGACGTCGATGCCGGTCTTCTCCTGGAAGGAGACCACGTCCTGGATCTCGGCCGCGATGCGCTGCTCGTATCCGGCGGTGTCGATGCGTCCGGCCCGCAGGTCGGCGCGGGCGGTGCGCAACTCGGTGGTCTGCGGGAACGAGCCGATGGTGGTCGTCGGCAGCGCCGGCAGCCGCAGCCGGGCGCGCTGGGCCGGGGCGCGCTCGGCGTACGGCTCGGAGCGGTGGACGTCGGCGTCGGTGACGGCTCCGGCACGGGCGCGTACGGCCGGGTCGCGGGTGAGCGCGGAGGTGGCCCGGGAGGCCAGATCGGCGCGGTTGGCGGCGAGTTCGGCGGCGATGCCGCCGGTGCCCCGGGCGATGCCGCGGGCGAGGGTCGCGACCTCGGCGGTCTTCTGGCGGGCGAAGGCCAGCCAGCGGGCGATGCGGGGATCGATGTCGCGTTCGGCCGCCGTATCGAGGGGGACGTGGAGGAGGGAGCAGGAGGCGGCGACGTCGACCCGGTCGGCGAGGCCGAGCAGGGTGCCGAGCGTGGACAGCGAGGCGGCGAGGTCGTTGATCCATACGTTACGGCCGTCCACGACGCCCGCGACCAGGCGCTTGCCGGGCAGACCGCCCGCGGCGGCGAGGTCGTCGAGGTTGGCGGCGGCGGGCCCGGTGAAGTCGAGCGCCAGCCCGTCCACGGGGGCCTTGGCCAGAACCGGCAGGGCCGGGCCGAGGCGGTCGAAGTACGAGGCGACCAGCAGCCGGGGGCGGTCGGTGAGGGCGCCCAGTTCGCGGTACGCGCGGGCGGCGGCGTTCAGTTCGGCGGCGGTGCGGTCCTGGACGAGCGCGGGTTCGTCCAACTGGACCCACTCGGCGCCGGCCGCCCGCAGATCGGCCAGCACCTCCGCGTACACCGGCAGCAGCCGGTCCAGCAGGGTGAGCGGCTCGAAGTCCGGCGCGACGCCGGGGGCGGACTTGGCGAGCAGGAGGTAGGTGACGGGGCCGACCAGGACCGGCCGGGCGGTGTGACCGAGTGTGACCGCTTCCGACAGCTCGGCGGTCTGCTTCGTCGAGTTGGCGCTGAAGACGGTGCCGGGGCCGAGTTCGGGCACCAGGTAGTGGTAGTTGGTGTCGAACCACTTGGTCATCTCCAGCGGCGCGGCCTCCTGGGTGCCGCGCGCCATGGCGAAGTAGCCGTCCAGCGCGTCGGCTTCGACGGCGGCGCGGTGGCGGTCGGGGACGGCGCCGACCATGACGCTGGTGTCCAGCACATGGTCGTAGTAGGAGAAGTCGCCGGTCGGCACCTCGTGGATACCGGCGTCGGCCAGCTGCCGCCAGTTCGCCCGGCGCAGGTCGGCGGCGGTTTCGCGGAGGGCGTCGGCGCCGACCCGGCCCTTCCAGTAGCCCTCGACGGCCTTCTTCAGTTCGCGGTGGTGCCCCTGGCGCGGGTAGCCGTACACGGTGGCCCGTGCCGCCGCGGCCGCGGATGTCGCTGTCACGTAGCTCTCCTTCGCGAGCGTGTCTCTTGAAGATCCCGGCGGGATCGGGGGCGCGAAGGAGTGACGAACCCGGCGGATCGGCGCGTTCGGTACGCGCGTCCGCCTGGTGGTACGCCGACCCGCCCTCGAGGTCACCGGGATGTCCGCGCGCGAGCGGTCGCGCACGGGCAACGGGCAGGTCTTCGGACTCGCGGGCGCGCCTTGTGACGTACGAGGCACCTACTGGCCGTCGCTTCCCGGGTCCGGCTCCCGGACCCAGTGCGTATGACGGCGGTCGTTCCCGCTCACCGCTGCGGGGCAGTCCCGGATTTCCACCGGGTTCCCTCTTGCGACGCGCCTGCCTGGCGGGCAGGGCGAACCAGCTGCGGGACCCAGCCTAGGCCGTGGCGGCGGATCGGGCATCCCCCTGCCCTGAAGTGGACCGGCGGGCGGCGGTCGTACGGCAGCGAAGTGGCGGGCGTACAGCGGCGTGCGCGGCCGGGTGGGACGAAGGGTAGAAAGGGCCTATGCCACGCCGTCATTTAGGCTCCCAGCCCGATATCGAGGCCTCGCACACCGGGGCCCCGGATACCGCACATACCGCCATATATGCCGTGCATGCCGGACCTGTTGAGTCCGACCGGCCCGCGCCCGACGGACCTGAGCCCCACGACCCCGAATCCGACGCCGAGGCCATGGTCACCGCCGTGCTGACCGCGTCCCGGCTACTCCTCGCCGTCTCCGCCCGGTCCCTGGCCGCGGTGGAGGACTCCCTCACGCTGCCGCAGTTCCGGATGCTGGTCGTCCTGGACGCCGGAGGGCCGCTGAGCCTGTCCGGGCTGGCCGGGGAGCTGGGGGTCCTGCCGTCCACCGCCATGCGCATGATCGACCGCCTGGTCACGACGGGCGTGGTCGAGCGCGGCGTCTCCGCCGAGGACCGGCGTACGAGCATGATCTCGCTCACCCCGGCCGGACGGCGGATCGTGGCCGAGGTCACCGATCGGCGCCGCCAGGAGATCGCGCGCATCGTCGACGTCATGCCCGCCGGACAGCGCCGTCATCTCATCGAGGCGCTCCAGGCGTTCGCCGAGGCGGGCGGCGAACCGTCCGTCGAGGCCGGTCCGCAGGCCCACGCCGCCTGGTGACCTGCCCGTATGCCGTCTCCCCCATCGCGGCGGCCGGTGGACCCGGGTAACCCTGCGAGAATGATCAACTGCTCTGGGAGACCGTAAGACCGGTAGCTGGCCGGGGGGATGGGGACGTGCGATGAGGCTGCGGGAACGGCTGCGGTACTGGTTCGACGGCACGATGGACCGGGGGACTCCCGCCCTGATCGGCTGGCTCGGCCTCGCCTCGCTGGCGTTGATAGCAGTGGTCTCCACGCTGGCGGTCACCTTCAGCCACGAGGACACCCGCAAGAGCGGCGGCTGGTCGGGCATCGTCTGGATGAGTCTGCTGCGTACGCTCGATCCGGGCACCATGGGCGGGGACACCGGCCGACCGCTGTTCCTGGTGCTGATGCTCACGGTCACCATCGGCGGCATCTTCATCGTCAGCGCGCTCATCGGTGTGCTCACCACGGGCCTGGAGAACCGAATACAGATGCTCCGCAAGGGGCGATCGCATTTGATCGAGCGCGGCCACACGATCGTGCTGGGCTGGTCGGACCAGGTGTTCACGGTGATCGCGGAGCTGGTGGAGGCCAATCAGAGCACCCGCCGCTCCTGTGTAGTGATCCTCGCCGACCACGACAAGGTCGACATGGAGGAGCAGATCCGCCGCCGCATCCCGGAGACCGGCCGGACCCGGGTGGTCTGCCGTTCCGGAAGTCCGCTGGAACGGGGCGACCTTGAGCTGGTGAGCCCCGACACCGCCAAGTCGATCATGGTGTTGCCGCCGGTCGGGGACGACACCGACACGGACGTCATCAAGGTGCTTCTGCTGCTCAACAGCCGGAAGTGGAAGGGCGCACGGCCGAGCGTCGTGGCGGCCGTGGAGAGTTCGGACAACCTGCCCGCGGCCCGTCTCGCCTCCGGCCCGAGCGCCCTGATCATCGACGCCGACGACATCGCCGTACGGCTCATCGCCCAGGCGCACCGGCAGTCGGGGCTGTCCAGCGTCTTCAACGAACTGCTCAGCTTCGAAGGCAACGAGTTCTACTTCCGCAACGAGCCCGCGCTGACGGGTTCGACGTACGCGGACACACTCGGCCACTACGCGCTGGGCATGGCCGCCGGGCTGCGCAGGAGCGACGGCGAGGTGCTGGTCAACCCGCCCATGGACACCGTCGTCCGCGCCGACGACCAGCTGCTGGTGATGGCCGAGGACGATCTGCTGATACGGCGCGCCGAGACCCGGCCCGAGATCGTCCCGTCGGCGATCACCACCGCGCCCGGCCGTCCGCCGGTACCGGACCGCACCCTGCTGATCGGCTGGAACTCCCGGGCGTCGAAGCTCATCACGCTGCTGGACAGCTTCGTCGAACCCGGTTCGGCGGTGGACATCGCGGCACCGCGGCGACCGCGCAAGGGGGTGCCGGACGGGCTGAGGAACCTGACCGTCGGCCACCGGCGGTGCGAACCGACCCGCAGGTTGTCCCTGGAGTCCCTCGACCTCGGCCGCTACCAGCACATCGTGGTGCTGTCCGACGACACCATCGACCCCCGGCGCGCCGACGACCGGACGCTGGTGACGCTGCTGCACCTGCGCGACATCGAGGTGCGGCTCGGCGACCCGTACTCGATCGTCACGGAGATGAACGACGACAGCAACCGGGAGATCGCCCAGGTCACCAAGGCCGACGACTTCATCGTCAGCACCAAGATCATCAGCCTGCTGCTGACCCAGCTGACCGAGAACCGCGACCTCTACAAGGTCTTCATCGACCTCTTCGACCCGGAGGGTTCGGAGATCTACCTCAAACCGGCCGCCAACTACCTGGTGCCCGGGGCCGAGGCCAACTTCGCGACGGTCATCGAGGCGGCACGGCGGCGCGGTGAGACGGCCGTCGGCTACCGGCTGGCCCGCCACGCCGACGTACCGCCCACCTACGGTGTCTTCCTCACCCCCGACAAGGGCGCGCCGCTGGTCCTGGACGAGGGCGACGCGATCGTCGTGCTCGCGGAGGAGTGACGCGATCGGGGGGGCGTGATCCCGCCCCGCTACTGGCGGCTCAGGGAGCGGCTGACGCCCGCCACGGTGGTCGTGGCCAGAATCCAGCCGGTGACGATCAGGAGGTACGAGAGCCACTGGTACCCGCCGCGCGGGGCGAAGGCACCCTCCTGCCCGAAGCCGACGATGGGGAGGAGCAGGTCGAGGGTGTAGAAGACCGGGTTGAAGTCGGGGGCCTCGCCGGACTTCAGCGGCCGTGGATGGTGGAGGGCGAACGCGAGGGTGCCGGTCAGCAGCAGGGCGACGAGCCACCCGGCGGCGCGCAGGGGGCGGAAGCCGTAGCCGACGGTGACGTCCTGGAGGTGGCCCCAGGCGCGGGCGTAACGGGGAAGGGTGCGGCGGTGACGGCGGAGCTTGGCGAGCTGGACGGTGCGGGCGGCGGCCTCGTCGCCCGCGGTGCGGTAGGCGGTGGCCAACTGCTCGTAGGAGGCGGGGAGGTAGCCCTCCTTCTCTCGTTCCAGCAGTGGCAGCCGCTCCTCGGCGGGGAGGTGCGGGGCGAGGCTGCGGTAGCCGAGGCCGTCGATCCTGACGCGGTCGGGCCAGACCTCGGGACGGATGTGCAGCAGGTCGATCTGGGAGCGGCGCAGGTTCACATCGCCCTCGATGCGGGCGGCTTCGCGGAGCCACAGCTCGCCGATGACACAGCTGCTGGCGCGCAGGGCCTGGCCGCCGGGGGCGGACAGCCGGGCGTAGACGAAGCTGAGGTGGCCGGGCACCCGGGCCCCGCTGAGGTTGACGCGGCCGTGGGTGCGCAGGCGCATGGCGCGCAGATCGTTGCCGACGGACAGTTTCTCGGCCTGCAGGGCGGTGCCGCCGGGGGCGTGGAGTTCGCTGTCGTCGAGGTTCACCTGGCCGGTGACGGTGGTTTCGTCGAGCCGTATCCGGCCGTGGGCGACGAGGCCCTCGGCCCGGATGTCGGCGCCGACGGCCGCGTGGTTGAGCTGAAGCACCGGTTCCTCGCGGCGGTTGTCCGGACTTCCCAGACGCGCCGCGTCGAGGAAGAACCCTCCGGTGATCTGCGCCCCCGCGAGCCGTATCGGGCCGGTCACGCGGCAGCGGGACATCCGCAGGACGCCCTCGGTGTGCAGGGCCCCGGCGGTGAGCCCCGGCAGCGCGGAGCCGCTGAGCACCAGGACGCGCAGCCGGGCCCCGTACAGCTGCGGCGTCCGCTCGAAGTGGCATGACCGCAGCCGTACGGCGTGCTCGACCACCCCGTACTTCAGGCGCAGCTCCCCGGTGATGCGCGCGCCGCGCACCTTCAGGCCCGCCACCTCGCCGTCGCGCGTGGGCCCGTCGAGCAGCAGCGCGCGCAGCACCTCGGCCCTTATGGTGCGTTCGGGGCCCCAGGAACCGCCGTCTTGGGGGTCGTCGTCGGGGTCGTCGTCGGCGCCTTCGCGGAAATCGACGCCCTCATCGAACGGGAAGGCCCGCCAGACGCGCCGCTCCGCCGGTGTCAGGTTCGTGATCTCCAC
>Ga0307508_10003379_pt1 | contig 16172 bp, 19 predicted proteins | sample 9_EM_MG_FD_203089 | JGI IMG/M metagenome (GOLD analysis project Ga0307508, IMG submission 203089) | Populus trichocarpa ectomycorrhiza microbial communities from riparian zone in the Pacific Northwest, United States - 9_EM | ecosystem: Host-associated > Plants > Roots > Unclassified | place...
CTCCGCTTTCGGCGAGCCATCTTGGGCCACTTGGGGTTTAAAAAACCCCTGCGCCTCCCACCAGTCGTACCAAGCAGCCTCGACGGCCTGTGGATTGTATCCAGCGGCCATTGGCTGGGAGAGGTCTGCGCACGCGTCAGAAACACAGAGAGAGAATGAGGGATGGGAGACCTTTCTTCTCGCCCTTGGGAGTCGTGTTGACGAACGCGGGTTCGTCTGTCTTGTTCTCTTTCTCTGCCTTGGCCTTCTTCTCGCCTGCTGGCGTGGATGCAACCTGCTTGAGCTGCTTCGCAGCGAGCTTGGCCTCCTTTTCCAGTCTCTTGGCCTCCTTCTTGGCTGGCATCGCGTCAGTTTACGGACGGCGCGCGGAGAGCTGGAATTACCTGAGCTCTTGGAAGGTGCACCATCCATTTCCGTGGACATGTTGGCCACTACAATCCTACAGGACGGGATAGATCGTGGATAGATATGCCTGCACGCTTTGAGCAGCATCGATATGACATGTGACTCGGCAGGTTATGTAATGTACGGGCAATTAACTTGCCACGCCCGCTCGTCTACTTACTCTCTTCCCTACTGCCCCCACCCGGGCCCACCGCATACGCCGCGCCTTGACCACCACCACCCACCACCCTCCCGTCCTCCGGAGCTCCAACTCCTGACCCCTTCACCACCATGCTCACCGGACGCGATCCCCACTCTCCCCTCCAACCCTCTGCACATCGTCAATCCCACCACTGTACTTTGATGGCTCTGCACCGTCTCGTTCCCTCGCTGTGACGTCGTCTCCGGGAGCCACTGCGCAGGCCCCATTCTCGGCGCTCCAGCACTCGACATCACAAAATCCACGCTTTCCAAACTGGCAACGCCGCAAGTGTCCGACGACCGACTTCAACGCGGCGGCGTTGGGTTCATAGACAGCGGAGAAGCAGGCCAGGTGGGTCACGATGTCCCTGGCGTCGCACAGGTAGATGGGGAAACGTGCGGTGTAATGCAAACTAGGCTATGGATGCTGGGCGGGACATTGGTAAAATAAAACTGATATAACACTTTGCTCGTGCCACATACACACTCGTCGCACAGCCTACGGGGCAAGAAATTGCGATTAGATCTCATGGTATTGTCCACAAAGTACAATACATTAATGCACAGCGGATAATGATATATGTCAAACGAAAACTCAGAGTGTCACTCGAGGTCGTCTTCAGGTTCAGCCACCACACCGTCTTCATTCCATATCTGAAGGAACTGGTGCAAGAAAAAAAGTCAATGACCAACCCACCCACAAGCAAGCGCCCGACTTACCGTTGCCTTTTGCACCACCAAATGCTCGGGAAGAACGAGGGGTGCCATCGCAAACGGTAGTCGATCCCAAGATATCGGAAAGTGATGGCGTCTGATAGCGGGTTTGTCTCCAACAGCACTCTTCTTTCCCGGAACGAATTTACTGCATTTTCTGGGGGGCACAATGAGTCAAGATGGTGCGAACTCGCGAACCGACTTACTCCTCGGACAGACCATACAACCCCTTCAAGTGGGATTTCAGGAGCATCACAATACAGATTATAACCGAGGTTCTCATGACGTCGATGTTGAGCTTCGACTCTAATTGTGGTTGTGGAGCGGGGTTCTACAAACACCGATAAGTGATTGCCAACAACACCAATCGTCGGTCTCACCGTCACATGGATACCATCCGCGGCGGACTGCTGTTGTGGTTCGTGCAGCTGGACGAGTAGGTTTGAAGGAGAAACGACTTCTATGAGCTGCATTCCTGAAGTGGATAAAATAGACGTGAGGTGCTTGATGACAGTGAAAGCTTCCTCTTGAGTCTTGTAATCTAGAGTAGCAAAATTCTCAGCCATGTAGCGGGAAAAGTCAACGTCATCCTAGGCGTCGTTTTTCAGAACAAGAGAAACGGAGGTGCACGAGGGTGGGTTTTCACCTGCGATGATTTCAACGCGGTCGGAATGTCAAATGCTTTGACAAGGGCTTTCAAGAAATCCTGTCGAGGTGCTCTCTTTTCCCGAACGAGCGAATACCATCGTTGCAACAATGCTGTTGGGTCAGGTTGCAAACGATACCCTTCAGCGACCAAATCAGTCCCGTCAACAAAGAATTCAAAGGCACACCGACCTTGAACGTTATTTGGTGAGATCACTCTCTGGTAATCGAATGACTGCCTTGCGCTGACGATAAAACGCGCATTGAGAAGACTCGTATGTTTGTTGTACAAAATGGCGTGTAGCGCGTTTGCCCGGACGCTCATCGCTGCGTTAGGGCTCGTTTCAAGCGCGACAATGATTGGGAAGGACTGTTGTTTTTAGTAGTATCGATGATTCAGGCAATAGCTTGCATTCCTACCTGAAGCGGGTGCGCAAGTCCTTGCTTGACAGTAAAGGTCAGAATATCAACAGCAACGGCCTGTATCTGCGGGTTCTGAGAAAGTGCAGCCTGCAAGATGGGCGAAATATAACGCTGTACAACCGCGGAGCTGACCCTGATTAAAATACAGGCTCGTCATCATCACTTGTAATCGAAACGGTGATTCTTACCCAGAATCCGCAAACCCTTCCGTGTTCCCAACCAACTCTGCCATATCCACAACGCCATCACCCTTTCCTTGCGCAGCACCTGGAACGATGCGCTTCAATACCATCCATCTTATACAAGATGAGTCACTCACCCTTGCGCTGTTCGGCATGCTTCGCTGCTTCAGAGACCAGGAAGTCTTGCATGATCCTCAGTAACCGTCCTCGGCTTTCTTCATCAGACGAAGTGAAAACTGCATCCATAATCCCAGCAGATCGCTCCAACGTCATCAAAGTGGGTTGAGCACGGAACAAGAAGCCTTGCATGGAATTACGAAAGGTTGTTCACATGTGCAGCATGGAAACGTACCTAGACACTGCAAGATTCGTCCCTTGAGACCGGGATCGTTGTATCTTGCGTAGAGCGAGAGAAGGCTGCTATAAATATGTTCCACAATAGGTCCCTATCACGATGGTGGTTAGAAGAATTGGTGTCAGTCTGCAAGCTCAATTACCTCTGAAACGCTATTAAGCTCGGTCGCAAATTCTGCAAAGGATTAGACCTTTCTCATAACTTTACTCGATATTGTACTCACCGGGTCGCTCGGCACGGAGATGATCAAAATCGCAGTGTTCTCCGAGCAAGGATACGATGAAGATGAGGATAGACAATGTCCGTGTCTCGACAGCGGACATCGACTCGCTACTGCGGACGATAGCCTGCTGAAGACGGGCTGTAAAGTACGTCAGATTGAACTGAATGCTTTGACACAAAAGGCCCACCATTGCACGACTTCAAAAGTGCGACGAGCCGATGAAAGTCGTGTGTGAGATGTTGTACAATGCTACACATGCACGCGACGCTTTCTTGCAAACACTGAATAAAAAGGTCAGACATGCTAAGTTGGACTTGTCGATTCATCCTACCACCACACCACCAACGTTTGACGGCTTGACGATCATGGGTTGTAAAACCAACTGTAACTCTTGGCCAAACTTGACCGCGGTCTTTGGCATATGGGGAATCGATATCCGGAAAACTCGCAGCAGGTAGTCAGTCACGGCCAACTCCTCAGGCTACGGAACGGGGTTAGGACACGTTGCAACAACAACAGATCTATACAAACGGAAGCAGGGTTCTTCAAGTATGGAAGTAGGGTGGAAGCGTTGCTGCCAGACAGTACAGACGGATATGCCGTTGCAAATAGATAAAGCGTTCTGATACAAGATTGAACCGTCTGGAGTACGGATAAGCAGAACGCTTTTAACAACAAATCTAACACTCACGAAACCAGGGAGGTCGGAAGCATCGACGAGACCATCGATCAAGGTTTCACATATCTCAGAGTACTTCGCGTGCATGAAGGGAGTATCCGCGGGGTTTTGACTCGACATAATTTTATGAAGGAGGTCCTCCAAAGGAGACTGCTTATCCTTGAAGTAAGCAGACACGCCCATAATGACAGAAACTTTCGAGAGCAAAGAGGTCTTGTCCCGAGTGTTACTCGATGAGGGTGGTTTTCCCTTGGATGAGACAGGTTGAGACGTGTTCTGGAACCACAACTCCTCCACTGTCTTGACAGCGAGGTCCTTGACAGTGTCATCCTCATCCAACATTCGCAACACAAGCTTTGTGCAAATGTCAACGCGACGCCCCAGGTCTTCAGTAACGCTGTAGTATTGCTTGAGCAGCTTGATCACACGCTTTCGTACTCCAAGCCCAGTATCCTGTGACCAGGGATTCAGCGAGCGATCGGCGAGGAGGGTGGATAAGCAGATACCGCTATACGGTCAGCGATTCTCGAGTAGTAATCACCAACGACCTCGGGTGATTCTATCATGTATCTACCAATCAACTCAACAGCGGCATCTCGGACAGCTGGAGAAGAGTCTAGGAGGTGCCCTTCGATGGCTCGCCGTACGTTCGCCTGTCTTGTATTAGATGAATGCGCCTGGTTAGACCGCACACATGCTTACTGTGGAAAGAATACTGGAATCACTGGTCACGATCTGACCAAGAGCTCGTAATGCTTTGGTTCGCATGAACACAGGCGGTGCGTCAAGAGCCATCAGCACCACATTTAAAATGGGTCCGAAAGAACTCCTGAGGTTTTGGACTGTGCCAATTTCCTCTGCAAGTAGGTCGACACGAGCCGCTTCTTCTTCAGATCTAGAAAAACATGAAACATTGGAACAGGCCGTCTAGGTATACACTCACCCAACATCAAAAACATCGCTAGAGCGGTTTGTCCATACTTCAGACAGGGCATTCCGAAGCTTCGTACAAAGAGCACGCGTCAATGATTTTTGTGAGCGCCCACCCTCGTCCTCGGATGGTAAAGTGCCACGCAGTATTCGTAAAGCATTTGCCAGTTCATGACCCCACAGTGCAGAAGTAAGTTCGCGTGCGCTCTGACCCCGGTGAAGTGATATAGTCATGATTTTCCACCGTGATTTACGACATACCTCGTACGCTTGATCATCAGAAGAACGTTTCAACAAGTGGAAAGAGATGGCTTCATGGCGAGCCAGAAGCGTTTCGAAACCCTGCATATTCTCCGTTGAAAGAATCTAGAGAACCTGTTCGTGAGGTCAGTCCTTCTCCAAGCTATGAAACGCATACCTCATCGAGCGGTACAAGTGGATGTTTGGCACTCCGTTGCCGAACCCTTATAGTGCTTGATCGTAATCGAGCGGCGATAACCCCCAAATGATCCAAAGCTATCGCCTTGGCTGCGTTGGTATCTATATGGACACTCGTCTTCACGTCATCCAGTGAGGCTACCTGAGGAAGAAAGCCCGCTAAACGACACGACCAGCCAAGTCCAAAAATGGCCATACCATGAATTTACATATCACACTCAGAATCAAGCTTGCTGCCGGCCACTCTGGCCAATACAGGACAACCAAGAGGTCAGAGATGAGGTTATCGAGGATGATTCGATACTCGGCTTCGTTGGAGTTTTTCGTCAGCTTCCCCTTCCCGGACCTACACAAGGGATGGAGACATGCAAGTGGATACAGGCACGGGAACCCACCTCTGCGTCAGAAAGAGGACGATCGTCTTTGCGGCATTGGTAGCCGAGTCAAGGCCCGACATATACAGTTGTATCTCCTAAGTGTCATGAGCACAAACGAAACACGGCGTGCCCCATCTGACACACCTCTACATCCTGTTCATCGAAAATAGCTTCTTTTGCCCTCTCCGTCGTGCTGTCCTGGTTCCGCAGCGCACGATTTTGACGAATTTTGGAAATCTTTCGCGCCGCTGTTCGAACATCGCGTGCAGACGTCTGCACCAGTTGAAGAAGTAGGGCAGAGACTGTACGTATTGAACGACCATCGCGTAGACTGCAGATATATTATGAACGATTGGGAAAAACTGTTAAAAGGAGACATGCCGGAACTGTCCAGCTTTCTTGTGGCTATTCGAAAGTTTGATGAGTGACGACAAAATTTCTTCAATGATCCATGACCGTTGGTCTTCGTGGTTTGCAAAGACCTTGGAGAAATCAGCTTTGCTAAACAGTAGTATCAACGAGATACTCACGCTTCGAATGATTGAGAGAGCATCGAGGCGAAGACCTCGCATGGCACTGTTTCCCAATGTGCTCAACACGACATTCTCCCGCTTACCCTTTGTGTCACTGTCTGCAGACTCGACGACGAAAAATGGTCCTATAGCGATATAAACCGCTTGGATAATGATCGCATCAGACATGCTTATCCCATCTGCGGAAAATAGAGAGTTGATGCGGGGAAGAGCGCCAGCGAGAGCTTGAAAGAGCTCGGTCAGTAACTTCCGCAATTCTCCGCAGCCAGAATGCGTGTAACGAAGCAGGCAATTAAGTTGGGGGGACGCTGATCCACCGACTCCTGTGCCCTCTACAAATGGATAGACGACCATAGTGAGGTGATTCTTAACAGTGCTAAGGCAAGTTGTGATTAGCTCCTCTGAGTAAAGCTGGAGTGCAACTGTGTGAATCAGGCAACACCTCGAACTAAAGTCACGAACTTGTTTGGTGAGGCTCTCGCCGCTCAAGAGTGCCATGCAACATTCCGCAGCGAGAATGCTATCCCGAGAAACTTCTAATTGAACGGCCAGCTCATGTACGTCTGAGTCTGTAAGTTGTTGTGGATGCGAATCATGCACTGTGGGACCGTCCTCGTGTACATCTAAACCATCTGCGGGAACCTTTTGACCTTTTTTTGATTTGCTTGGTGAGGTGGGTGGTACAGGATGGTGGGTGGAAGTGCGCAGAGGATCTAAATCTTCTCCTGCCTTGATCGATCGTTCTAGAATCTTCATTAATCTCGACAAAAGGGGGGTTCCGATATCGCCGAGTGTGTCTCGTGCCTTTGACCTTGAGCTAGTATTCGCGACACCCTCACGCGCTGTACGTCTGGATCTCTTAGAAGGACGGGCGAGCTGAGTGATGTATATTGTCAGTTTCCTTATGATGCTTGGCTGGAGATGTGGATGGTTGCAGTCAATCGTAAGGGGGGAGAAGTATTCCTTTGGGAGATCAGCAGGTTCGATATCGGCTGCAAGAGAGTCCTCTGCCTCGAATATATCCTCGATCAAGGTGTTCAGCCTCTCAAGTGGGGCTGTGATGCGCGGGAAGTCAGCGGCGCTGATTGCAAATAACACGAGCCGTGATACCTCGTTCATCCCTATCCCCAGTGCGCCGAGCGGAAGACTTGATGTTTGCATGGATACCGTGACGCGGATGATTGCTATCCTCGGATTCGTCTCCAGATGCCGGATCGCCGGAGAGTCTGGACGACTTGGACGGAGTTTTCCAAGTGGGTGCAGGAACGTTGACGTACGCCAACACTTGTCGGGACGATTTTGACGACCTGTGAGATGGCGTTTCACTCGCGGACCTCCAGGTAGAAGGCGAGTTTGTGGAGTTCGCAGCGTGTATGCGCTTCTGAGAAGGCGTGATGAGCTCATCCGGAGATTTACGTTTCCGAGGGGTTACAGAGGGCTGGGGAGCGGCGGGGGGAGGAGGTTGTTTCGGAAGGGGCGGGTCTACTTTTGGGGGTGGTTGCTGAGGGGTGTTGGTCGGCTGGACGGGCTTCGAATCCAAGAGCTGGGCAGAACGGTTGAGGAAATCCTTGAAGAAGGGGCCGGATTCCTCTGCTTTGTAGACGCGCGGCTGTGACTTGACCTGGCTGGGGTAGCCGAGGGCGAATGCGAGGGAGGAGGACGAGGAACGGATGCCGGGCGGGGGCGGTGTCGGATAGGCCGATGTTGGATTGAACCGCTGGAAGATGGAGCCGGCAATAGCCGGTGGGTTATAGGAGTTGGAGGGTGTGAGGGTCCAGCTGGGGGCGGGAGAGAAAGCGAACTGATTAGCGCTGCAGCGAAAAGGAGTCAGTCAGGAAGATGGGCGTGGGACGAGCGCGTACGGAGTGCCATAGGAGAGATAGCGGACCGACTCGTCCCTGGTCGCCTGCCAGTACTGGGAGTGCTGGGCGGGGGTCGAGGGGTCCGAGAGATAGGCCAGCTCGCGGGCGTAGTCGGAAAAGGGCGACGGATGTGTCTGATAGGAGACGGCCGAGTAATTTGCATGCATGTAGGTCGGTGGTGGTGCAGGCGTCGACAGATTGCCCATGTGTCTCGTCACTGTCCGTCCCTCGTCAGCGCGGCATGGATAGACAGGCAAACGGCCGCACCATGCGCAGAGGGCGTTGCAGAGGCGGGCGGGTACGCGGCAAACAGCCTGTGCGCCTCGTACACGGCGTCGGTGTGCATGCCACCATTAATATTCATGGCTGGATCGGGCCCGGGCGGGCCATTCGTGTACGGGTGTCCGCTCATCCCAACTAGAACTGAACCTGCTCGTAGTAGCGTTCAATTTAATTAGCGTGACTCGACGCGTCACAGTCACACTAGCTACTCCTCCGTCGCTTCCTCGACGCAGTGCCCTCCTCCACCTCTGCTTGGCGCTTGCGCTTGATCCCCGCCACCCGCATGATTTCCTTCCGCTTCTCCCTCTCCTTCTCCCCCTTCAGCGCCTCCTCCTTGGCGGCCCTTTTCCGGTGCACCCCTTTCCGCTCATTCTGCTTCTCTTTCCGTCTCACAACCTGATCCTTCCGCAGTGCTCTGATCTGCTGCAGCAGCGCGACAGCTTTCTTCTCCTCCGGCTCCATCACCACAGCACGCTGTTGCATGTACGTCTTGCCGCTCTGCGCTCTCATCGCCCTCGGTTTCGATGCATACGGTAGCGAGGCTTGCAGCTTCTTGGGTATCTTGAGCGGATTGAACCGTCGTGCGGGGCGTTCGACGCGCTCGTACCGCGAGTTGACATTCAACGGCGTCTTGACGCCTTCGTCTCGTCGCACTTGCCCCGTGAGCCGCATACCTTGCCATCGCGACTTGTCCGACAGGAGCAATGATGTCACCGGATTATAGAATTCGCGGGGCTGGATCGAGTACCACGCCCGCAGAAAGATAATGTCTGTTGCATCGTTTGTCAGCCCTGTCACACTGGCTTGAAACCGACGACTCACCACTCATCAGCACCTTGTCCTCAAACGTCGCCCGGAATGCGCCCTCTGGCTTCGAGAGCGCTTTCTTCACCTGACCCCGAATCCCTGATACAGTCCGGATATTGGCGCCTTCGAATTTCGCGACTTCAAGTGCACTCGTAAACATCTCCTTTACGAACGCCGTGTTCTTGAATATCTTGAATGGAATTCCCGTGAGCTTCAGTTTCTTGACTATTTTTGTCGTCTGGTCAACATCGAGAACGACGCCGGTGGCCGATACCCTAAATCCAACGCTGTCCCCGTTCAGTGAATTGAACGCACAGAAACCACTGTTTGGCAGAGCAACAGGACCATAAAACGTCGCATAACAATGCATGTGTTCTGGAGTGTACTTGAGCATGCGCATACGGATCGAATGATCATCAAGTGAGTATATCGGGATCGTCTGGAAACGTCTCCATCCGAGTGAAAAGATGAGTGGATCGTTGGTCTTGAGGGTCTTGGCGAACCAACGGTGTCGCTTGATGCGTACTTGCAAGTATCCAAACCGTTCCTCAGCCGGCAATAACCCCCCAACAATTATAGGATGGTGGGGATCAAAGTGCTCGATCATCTCGCATGGAACGGAGGAGAGTTCGATGCGGACATAAGTTCCCGGTCGGAAACCTTCCACCAACGTGCGAGCCTCCCCATCGACGTCCTCGAATTCTGCTCGATTGAGTTGGAGTTGGCGATTCAGCTCGTCCTTCTTTTCGTCATAAAAGTCCATTTTGTCTCCTTCTGGATCGTCGTATTGCTCGTCAAACTTGCGTTTGAGTGCTTCCTTTTTGGCAGCGAGCGCTGCAGCAGGGGCGGTCTCCGACTCTTCGGGTTCTCCGCCCTCCAATCCGTCCTCGCTTCGCTCTTCTGCACCACTGGCGGCAGATTCATCTCCGGTGATGAAAAGCGATCGTATTGACTCGAGGTTTTCTTCGTCCTCCCATTCTTGCAGGTTCTCAGGCAATAGTGGCTCTTTAGTCATGTCAAGATCGTCGTCATATGACTCAGCTATCTCCTTTGGACGAAAGAAATCATCGTTTTCTCCAAGCTCAGAGTCGCTGTCCGCGAAGAGGAAATCTCCATTTTTCTCTTCCCCAGCAAGGTCTCCCAAGGGTCTCGTGGCATTGCGGCGTGTAGCGCGCCCACTGTCGCCATGCGACGTCACCAGGGTAAGATCCTCGTCCAGGCCATCGTCCTCGTCAGAGTCTACGTATGGGTCTTGGCCATCATCTGAATCTACCTCGTCTAGCTCGCTCCCATCGTCCGAATCCTCGTCCGAACGGCTGCCATTTTCGTCGTCGTATCCTTCGTCGTCTGTATCGTCGACGTTCCTTGACTGGGACGGTATATTAATATTGAGGTGTTTCGACGAAGACCCCAGTAATCTAATCTGACTCCGGGAGATGCCATCCCCGAGGGTCGCATCGACGTCCTGGAGATCGATGACCATTTGTTCTCCCTCGCCTTGAGGTACCGAGTGAGATGCTAAAACGACAGCATCAAATGAGGACTATACTTTATGGTGAACAGCTTACCATCCGCTGGCGCACGCGTAAAATTACCAGGGACGTTAATCCAGACCGAGTCCTTGTCGTACATGAGACCTCCGACGTCGCTCATGGGTGCATGCACGAGCAACTTTTTCTTTTCGCTCAACTTTCTCCGTTTCTCAGAATCTGCGTCAGGGAGGGGACAGGGATCTCCTAATACACTGACAGACGCCATATCGAGGTCTCCAACGCCGGGTATGTGGATTTTCGTGTCTTGACGAAGGTTGGTGCCCCGCAGGTAACCATACAGTGTGACTGTCCGATCACATTTGCCTTTCGAGGCGCGAATCGTTTCGCGCGGCGTGAGATCTTCAATACGGTCTGCTAAAAGGTATGGATGGCTATTTCGGAACACGAGCGGACGGAACTTCATCACGCTAATAAAACGCGAGAGATTGAGGATTTCGCTGTCGGGATAGCGACCGTTGAGGACACCGGACAGATAGAAGAGCTTGGCGCCCTGATAGATTTCCGTCCAAAATCGCTTTTTGAGCGCTTTCTTGGTGTCCTTTAGAGTGGACTGCTTCTTAATGAGGTCGAGATGTGAAAGGATGCCGATGACTTTGGGAAATCCGTGGGACTGTAATATGTTGAGGAACTCAAAGGTTTCCTATGCAAAAACGTCACGAACGAGGCAAAATCGGTAATTCACAGGGGACGGACCATTTCGAAACCAAACGAGCCATCGACCATGAGGAGAACCAAGTCGACGACCTTGCCTATGTCGATCATGGAATTGAGGTCATTGTTGCACTCGATAAAGGTCAGTCGTCGCTTCTTCCCCCCAATGACCGTGATAGGGCCTTTCGCGTCCTGCATAGTTTGCTTCGAATACCGACGAACGAGGCTCTTGAGGAGGGTGGTCTTCCCGACCCCGGGGGGTCCCACAATGGCGACAAGGATGGGCGGCGGTGTGTCGTCGGGGGTCCTGTCGACCAAGGGAACATGCAAGCGAGTCTGGTCGCGCTCTACATTTCTGCGGCCCTGTCTGTCGGCCCGTCGGCCAGACTTGGGTGCAAAAGCCTGGGCGCAAGTCAAGTCGGGGATGGACGATCTACAGATGACGCACCTTTTCGTTGAATCCGGACTGTTGCTTTCCCTTGCCCTTCTTGTCTGCCTTGGCCCCAGACTGGGCAGGCCTGTGGGCCTTGTGTGTTTGTTGCTCCATATCGACGCTCGATGGAAAAGCGGCGAGTAGATCTGGCAAGTAACCCGCCGTGGAGGGGTCAACAACGCTCACGTGACCGACGCGTTCAACGTTGTTTCCGTTTGGGCGATCTTCGTCCGCTCGCTCTCTTGCTTTTCCGTCTTTCTCTTGTAACTGTTTTAGCGACACCCAGATGGCTCGAAAGTCGTCCTCACGCCGTGAGTTCAGCATCCCCGGAGACGAACTCGAACAACACCGCATCCAACTTGAACATAACTTGCAACACACCGATCTATCTCTTCATTTATCTTCTGTACCAGACGATGACGCCGGGGACAATGAGTCTCTGGAGTACCCCAGGCATGGTCCCGTACCCGACCTTTTTCCTGTCTTTCCTTCGTTCGATCGACACTCGCGAGAAAACATGGATCTGGACGCCAGCCACATTCGCGCGTGGTCTATCCATGACGACGAGGGTATCACCCCATATGATGTCCGGACTATGTCGACCGCCGCCCATCATGCGAGCGCCGTCACTATTACCGCGGGGCTCGCCCGCAGCGGGAGGAGGGAGCCTAGTATCAGCGGCGCAGAATATGACCCAGAACGTCCCCTCCAAGACATCATAGCTGGTATGGAGCACCTATTTGACTGTATCGATATATACCCATCCTCTGGCATGTTGTCTTTTTTAGCCTGTCACACAGGTTCCGATGCAGAGGATGCAGAGAGGTCGCAGGATATTTCTCGTCCAAAGCTATCGGAAACGCTCCAGCGTGTTGGCTTCTCCCCTAGACGTCCCCGTGGTGGTCAGCCCCGAGCCTCGCAACACGGGATACCAGAGCCGTCACAGCGACACGCAGATCCGAATGTTTCCCGCCGACATATGACCCCCCGCGCACGAAAAGCGACGGTCGCTTTCGACACGACTGCTACTCCGATTCGAAGACACGTTTCCCAGCCTGCCGCTATTCAACCACACGTTCATGTTCAGCCGCCGACGCCTTCCGCGTCGGGCTCTCGGTTCACTAAGACGGCGCGGGGGCTGGTCCGTGACGTACGCCAAGCGCAGGAGCAATGGCAACAAGAGGAGGCTGCAGTCCCGGCCACCGGGTCCCGTTCCGTGGTCAAGGACGCACCCAACCGAAATGTTGCAGATATAGGTGACCCAGGCCATGAGAACCGCGCAGCAAAAAAGCCCAATCGCAACCGCGTGCATCTCCCGGACGTCACCGGTCTAACAAACGCGGTGATTTCTCCGGCAAAGGCAAATTTAGAACGGTATGGTGTCCGTGGTGCGGGCTCTAAAGAGGTTGAAGGCAGGTCGACCAAGCTACTGTTTCGTGAAGGAAAATTAATTGCGTGACCGAAAGCTCGCCTCGTAGCGTCACTCAATGCTCTCCATACAAGACTAAACCATTTGGAAACGGAGAATAGCATCGCACGGCGGCGGGTCAGAGAGCTCGAGTACGAGCTTGAAGAGTGTAAACGTGACGTCGTCAGAGAACGCACGCGAATTATGGAATCTCAGGACGCGATCGACGTCAGCGCTGCCCGCCTAGCTGTGCCATCTACTTCTCGTGCCAAGGGCAAGGAAAGAAGAAATAAAGAAATGGACTCGTACGCGTCCAAATACTTTGAAGTGGTCCAGGAAAAAAAAGGTGCGTGCAAACCAAATTATGTAAAATACTCCCTGTTGATGCACCACAGCGCTGGAAGCACTCGTCGCGACACTCAGGTCCCACCTCGCCCGCGTCACGTCTGACTTGGCTTCTCAACAGCAGCTTCTCGAGGATCTTCGTCGCCTCCGAGAATCGGACGCTCTTTCGTTGACAGAAAAGACACAAGAAATCAACGAGCTCAGAACCGAGGTAGAAAGACTCGCTGGCGAAATTGAGGTCTTGCGCGGGGTCGTCGAGGAGGGTCTTAATGAACGGCGCCAAGCTCGCGATGCGACTGCAAGCGAGCAAAGCGACCATCTGGTGGACGATCCTGATGTCGATGCTCATCACTCTTTTCCCCCAGAGATTGAATCACCAGCACCTTCTGTCAGACGATTTATCGACGACGAAGAGGTGGATCGAATATCGGTGGATCTGGATGAACGCCGTTCCGAGCGGGCGTCCAACTCGTCGGCCCAGAGTTACTCGGGCAGTGACTCGACGAGTACCCGTTCGCGCCGACATGTCCAGGAACCGAACGTGGAGCCCGGTGGTAGAGTGGAATCCAATCCGCCGTTCCCTAAAATCAGCTCAGAGCGTATGGAACGTTTGTTCTTCTCTGCACCACGCCACAACGCAACTTCATGTCGAATGTGCAAGGATCACCACCACGCTCACGGCAATGGCGCCCACAATCATGGAGTCCCGAACGATCACCACGAGGACAAGGACGAAGGTTTTGATGAGGGTGTTGAACCACGACCACAGCCTGACCACCCACGCGAGACCGGTCGTAGCATCGGACGTACGTACACAATCGAGGAAATCCTCGAAAGGATGGACAGAAATGGCGGTACGTTGAGACCGGGTGATATCCCACCTCAAACTGTGCTCGCGCGCGTCATTGGTGAGCTCGAAGACGAATTTGCTCACTTTAGGGAGTATGTCTGGCCATTTCTCTTGTCGCACTTTTTGCTGATGAGCCGCTCCGATGCAAGGGTTTACAGCAACCTCACTGAGGAGTATAGCGCGTTGGATTGTGCCACCCAAGCCGCGAAGCGCCACGTCGTAGGCGATCGCCTGCGGGATGTGATAGAAGTTCTGGAGCGCAAGGTAAGTTTTAACCTGCTTAACGTGTTCCGATCGCTAAATGTCCTCTAGGGTAATCAGATTGCATTGTTGTATGATCTATTAATTTTCAAGGACAAACCGTCCGAACAATAGTCGATCCAATTGATTATATTGTATTAGCTGTGGTTGACCCGTCGGCGCATTGCAAGCATGTTTGTTTTCCCAAAGACAATGTAGGTCGTACGGTGTGTCTACTTTGTAGCTCAAAATCTTTATGCATCTACATTCGACTTGAATTTCTACCTCGTGTGTCATCTCTATGGTCTCACGATGCTACCGTCCACGAAGGTAACCGGTCCCCTTGGCATTTCGCCGATAGCCTTCTGGATGCCACTATCCAAACATGGCTCATCTTCAAAGACCCACTTCAATTTACCGCCATAGCACTCCGGCAAGTCTTCCTCGCTGATCAGTTCACGAAGCGCGTCTCCAGGATGCTTCCCCAAGATGTGAATCTTGCGACGCGTACCCTCGTCGAACCAACCCTAGCCAAAAACATTCCAACGTACCTCAGTATGCATCGCTGGGCAGGTCAGAGAGAGAACGTACCTTGACCCAACTCCACACGGTCGGAAAGAATGACGGGGAATTGACGACAGCGGTAGTGTGCAGTGTTTCCGGGTAGTTGGCGGTGGCCATCGTGGACGCTTGTTGGAGATGACTCCGGAGGGACCACATATCCCTTAGCGACGTGCCTCCTAGATCGATGATGCTTGTCACCGAGGATACCGGCGTGGGTGGTTCGTGGGGTACGTGGTCACAGAGGGGTAACACGAAGCGGGCCATGCATTCGTAGAGCGCGATGCTGGTGCGAATGGAATCATGGTCAGCCTACCCGCTCGTCAATTGGGCTCTGTCGGACGCACGTACATGCGCTGGTGGCGTCTCTCTGATGGCACCGCATTCAACTCGCGGCGCAACGCACTGTCGAGGGAAGCGAGTCGGTAGACGTACAGTGGCAGACCTTGCTACAGATGCGGTCGGTTCGCGACGAGTCGGATCGGAAAGGAGGACCCACTTTGTCTCGGCGTCCCGTCCAGCGCGGATAAAACCTCCGGGAGGACTCCAGCTCGTCCACGTCAAACGTCTTGAACAGCGCGTCGACGTCGTGTTGCTTTCGCCACGCCTCTGCACGGGCAAACTGTTTCTCGGCCTTTTGGGGGTCGAACAGACGTGCGCGCAGGAAACGCCTTGTGGGTGACGCGAGCGTCAGATCTGGATGTGAGTTTATGGAGGGGCTCTGAGACGCACATGAGAGTCACGTCATCGTGACTCGCTCGTGCCCCGTCGGTTGCAGGTCGGTAGAGACCCGCGCGTGCGAGATTTGCTTTGAAGGTGTCGAGCAGCGGGTCGCTCGTGGTCGTCTGGTTTTCTTGGGGCGGTCGACCTTGTGGCGGGATGACATCCGTGACAGGGGGAACGAGGCCGTTCAGGTTGGCATGGGGCTCGTCGGGTTGACTGGCCATGTCCAGCGCGGATGAAACAGCGGACAACCGGACATTGCCAGCGCCATCACTCAAGCTGTTCCCCGTGCGAGTCGGTATTGCGGATATTCAACGGAAACCCGGGAGAAGTTCAAACGTGTCAACTCTAATTTGGACCAGATTACAGTAGA
>Ga0307508_10003380_pt1 | contig 16169 bp, 16 predicted proteins | sample 9_EM_MG_FD_203089 | JGI IMG/M metagenome (GOLD analysis project Ga0307508, IMG submission 203089) | Populus trichocarpa ectomycorrhiza microbial communities from riparian zone in the Pacific Northwest, United States - 9_EM | ecosystem: Host-associated > Plants > Roots > Unclassified | place...
AATGGATGCAGAGGAGCCGTAAATGGTGTTAGACGTAAACCCGATAGTATGGCCAACCCTCGCGAGCACCGTATGTCCAGATAGAAGGGGTATAAAATAATTCAACACCGATCGAAGGATCGAACACCGAACCCGTCCCAAGGTTAGTCAACCCAACTCCTCGGTTCCCCGAACATTTTCACCATATCTGCCTCCTTTTCACGATCACCGTCACCTTTCACCCAGCCCTCGGAGGGGTCCCCAAACCCTGATGCCAAGCGCAGCAAACCCGAATTTGGTTCCCCTGGTTGATGACGAAGGTGGGCTGCGCAGCGTGATCGCGACGCAGAAGCTGTCACCACCTCTCCGAGGGCACCGTGGCGCGTCCTGGCATCTGTCCAAGATGTCCAAGATCACCGTGAAAGACAGCAGAATCTTGCCCCAGAGAGATCTGGCGAGCTCGAACAGGGATCCCTGGGAGCTCAAATAGGCAATGGATTCTACCGCCCGGTGTGCAAGATGCAGAAATCGTCGTCCACGATTTTTGGAAGGGTGGATAGACCGATTGGAAGCTTGAATGACTCGGAGGTAATAACAACAGGTGCCAGTATTGTCGAAACCTCTGCGAGCTGACAGCACGAATCAAATTCAAAGCCGGGTCCTTCAACATAGATGACACTCAAGGAAAAACACCTTGAAGGCATGATCACTACGACAAAAATGCATTTATTGCATTCATCTTCACTAAGTACAAACAAGTATTGTCCATACACCTGTCAGGCTACAACGTCAGCACGTGTTGAACACAGGATATTGTCCGAAGGTCAGAAAAGCCAAGGTTTCATGCTCCTCGACACGCGACATCCCACGGTACCAGCACAACCACCCCAATACGGGGCAAGCTATGCATTACCCCGCAAAGAGCGGCACACGCAGGAGCGCGACGACCGAGTAAATTCAAAGAATGGATGAACTTCGTTTTCGTCCTAAAAGAAATGTAAAGGATGTCTTTAAATTTGCTTACCTACGAGACACAAGCTTCCCATGGTCAAAGATAACTGCGGTGGTATCTGCAAGAAGCATTGTTAGAACCGAACACTAATATGACGAAAAAGAGAAGGAGAATCAGGATTGAGAATTTTGGTATGAAGTTGTCCACAAGAGATTGCTCTCTTTCGGAAGCAGAACTGATTAAGATGATTCATCATAAAATGACAACACACAAGGTGGTGTACATGCGATCATAGGCAAAAGCACTTACAATGGAATCGCGTTGTTGATGCCAACCAGCGTCGAGCAACAGAGGCTTTTTCATGGTTTGGATTCAAACCCCGCAGGCAGCGGAGTAGAAATGTCCAGTACCCTGACCAATTTTCACAGTCAGGTGCGTTACGAAGGATAATGGCATGGTGAGCGCGTTTTCTATCTGTTTTCTATGATGATATGTTCCATCTCGAGTTGGTGACGGTCTCCAATGATCCCTTTCTCGAACATGCATCACCAACTGAATCTTTTTCTATTACTTTGGGTTATGGCTAACAACATTTTCCTCGCAGGTCCTCGTAGTTTGCATGGAGGATTGACGACTTAATATACTAAGAGTGTGCAAGGTGAGCACGTTTTCCGAACCCACTTAATCTCGAGGATGTCCAATATATACAAGCATATGTCCGATCTTTCATGATGCACCACATTCATTTCTGAGAGTCCACTTTCGCTTTACGTGAACTTGTTGCTGATTCCAAACTCCAGTTACAGGGTTGTGTACAAGTTCGAATTCTCGATGAAATACATGTATCTACTCTCGAAATTTATGTAGACTCGGTTTCTGATCAGAGTTTATCCTCCAATGACTGATCGCCTACTACCGTCTACGTGGAGTCTGTCAAGGGTAATCACGTGACTAAATATGTAGGGCCGGCGTATGTGACACGAAAGCAACTTCAATTGTGAGCTTTAATTCTTGGATCTGCAATTTATTTACCAGCCAGGACGTCGAGGCCGCCGACGATGAAACAAAAAGAAATTTACAGGACTGCAACGTTTGCTTGGTCGCCAACATCCACCCTCCCCCTCATCGCGACGGGCTCCGTTGCTGGCGCTCTCGACGAGTCCTTCTCCAACGAATCCCAGCTCGAAATATGGCAGCCCGACTTTATGAACAAGGATGAAATCTACATCGGTGCAGATATAGACTCAAAGCCTATAGGTTCCGTCACGGATATCTCGAGGTATTCTTGCACCACACTGGTCGTGTTACGCATTGAGATACAACGTGCGTTACAGGTTTAACCGCATTGCATGGGGACAGGTGCACAAGGACCGATCACGCGGCGTTATTGCTGCAGGCATGGAGAATGGTGAACTTGCACTGTGGGACCCTGCAAAGATCATTGCCCATGTGGAGTTCGTCACTTGCATCAATCCCGTTGGCATTGCTGATCACTGCGTTGTTTCTCTAGCACATCCGAGTCACTTATCCTTCGCAACACGATTCATACTGGACCCGTCCGTGCCCTTGACTTCAACCCGGTACAAACCAATCTTTTATCTTCTGGCGCGGTCAGTGGGGAGGTCAGTACCAAGCGCTTCCATGATACACGTCATCATGTCCACTTCCACGTAACCTCATCTGACGCCGTGCTCGTACTCATAAACAGATTTATATATGGGATCTTAATGATCCCTCAAAGCCTTACTCTCCTACACCGGGAAACCGCAGCTCGAAGCTCGATGAGATCACGTCTGTGGCTTGGAATCAGCAGGTGCAGTATGTTCTTGCTGGTGCGAGCAGTTCTGGGTACTCGGTTGTGTGGGATCTTCGTGGCAAACGTGAAGTTGTCGCCCTTGCATATGGCGGTGGGGCAGGCACACTTGGTGGCTCAGTTGGTAGTGGAATGGCTGTCGGAGGACGGAGGGGCATGAGTGCCATTGCATGGCACCCTGATAATGTAAGGGGTGGTTGGTTGGTTGGGTGTCCCCGCTGATTGCTTGATGCAGGCTACGCGACTCGTCACTGCCTCTGAGGACGACATGTCACCGGTCATCATGGTTTGGGATCTTCGTAACGCCCGTGCACCAGAAAAGGTAAATCCATGTTCAACGGATTGTTTCTGTGGCTTCCTGCTGATGTTGATACGTGGAGATCCTCACCGGGCATGAGAAGGGCGTGCTTTCGTTATCCTGGTGTAAACAAGATGCGGATTTGTTATTGTCTTGCGGTAAAGACAATCGTGCCTTGTGCTGGAACCCGCAAACTTCGGAAATCATTGGAGAGGTACGTGTATTTGAAGCGTTCTTCTGGCAATTGTTGATGTTCCTTGCCCTTCGTTCAATCTCACTCTGCACATGCATGCAACCATATGATCGCTAAACATCTGATCCGATACCGGTGCACTCTTCCGCACAATAGCTCCCTTCCGCGGACAACTGGGCATTCCAAGTAGAATGGTGTCCTCGTAACCCGGATCTCCTCGCCACTGCTTTCTTCTCCGGTACCATCGGTATCCACTCCTTGCAATCGACCAACGCTGCTCCATCTTCTGTCCCAGCCACCCCCAGACCATCCGGTGCCGAGCTTTTTGACGCACCTCTACCAACACTTCCTTCAGATCAGATTACACAAGGACTCAATCTCAGCCTAAAACAACCTCCACGTTGGCTCCGCCGTCCTGTCTCCGCTTCCTTTGGGTTCGGCGGTAAATTGGTGACCGTCAGTAACCTTCCTGGTGTACATGGCAAGACGCAGAGCAGTGTTGTGCACTTGAGGAGTGTGAGTAGCGAGGAAACCGTGGTAGCGAGGGTCCAGAAGCTGAGGGTGGCAGAAGAGGAGGGTAAATTGGAAGGATTCGCCCAAGGTAGTGTGGGCGAGCAGTCGGGAGTTGAGGAGACCTGGAGGGCCCTATTGAGTCTCTTCAGGTCGAATTCGAGGGAGGAGTTGGTTATGCTCCTGGGCTATTCCAAAGAAGAGGTCAAGGCGCGGATTGAAGAAGCTGCCGCGAAACTCAAAGAAACCCGGACACAGCAAGCTGCTTATAGTGCTCCCGCGCTCGGTTACACAGCCGACGAGGAACTGGATAACCTTGGACCTCGTGATCCCGTAGTTTCTTTCGTAGATCCTGAGCCGGAACCCGATGTGGAAGCAACGGATACAGAGAAGACTGGATCAGAGATATCTGCATCTGATGCCCCACCCGCGGACGGGGAATCCACCACCACTGCGCCATCGCTCTTTGGGGATGATGCCGCCATTGGCACCTTCGGTGTGGGCACTGGAGCCGATTTCTTCGGCACCGTGGCCGCGGCACAAGACACGGGAGCCAATGATACGCGAACGATGGTTGTTCCTCATATGAACTATGGACTCGACTCAAGTGTAGCCGCTACGATCGGAAGTGGCCCATCCAGCATCGCCAGCGAGAGCTTGAGTGTCAAGAACAGCACCTTTAAGATCTACCCCACCGATGAAAGCGAGACTGATAGGCTCATCACGCGCGCATTGGTCCTTGGAGACTTCTGGAGTGCTGTGGAGCTTTGTCTCTCGGCGGAGCGTTACGCCGACGCTCTCCTTCTTGCCATCAAGGGAGGTGACGATCTCCTGCAACGCACTCAGAAAGCGTACTTTGAGGGCCAAACCACCGAGCACCCCTACCTTCGCCTCTTCCAGAGCATTGTTACTAACGATCTCGATGACGTTGTGCAGAATGCCGACTTGACAGAATGGGCAGAAGTCTTTGTTGTCCTCTGCACGTTTGCGACTGGGGATGAATTCGGAGGGCTGGCGGAGCAGCTCGGAGCACGACTCGAGTTCCAAGCCGGGGTTCTCCGTGCTGAGAGCGAAGTAGGCTCGGAAGACGACGTTGCGGATGCGTTGGAGCTGAGGAAGACGGCCACCCTGACATACCTCGCTGCTGGACGTCTCGAGAGGCTGGTCAACATCTGGATCGAAGAACTGGCGGAAGAGGAATTTCGTCGAGTCAAAGCTGTTGACTCCCCTGAGTCTACCTCGCGCTATGCGACCCATGCGCATGCCTTGCAGACATTTGTCGAGAAGGTCACTGTCTTCCGTGAGGCTGTTAAGTATGTGGATGGAGACCTTGCGGCGACCACGGAAAGTACGGATGGCGCTCCCAAGAATTACAAACTCGCGGCACTCTATGACAAATATTTCGAGTACGCCGAGATGCTAGCTGCGCAAGGACTTGTCAAGGAGGCCGTCGAGTACTTGAAGTTGACACCAGAAGCATACACGGCCTCTGGTTTGAACTCTGCGGCGGTGCGCGAACGGTTATTGGTTTTCTCCAGACAAGAGCCTCGTGTCTCGAGTTCAGTTCGCGATACCACTTCTAGCAGCGGCGTCACCTCGAAGCCGGGCCCCATCAGTTACCAACCTCCCGGCGTGTCGGCCCCTTCGGTTCCAACGCAAGTTGGAGTGTACGCTCCTACTCAGCCGACGTATTCACCGGCCCCACCCGTATACCAACCCCCTCAAACCTATAACCCCGGGGTTACTCCACGTGGTCCGTATGCACCAACTCAGGCCCTCGTCCATCCGCCTAGCCTCGGTGGGCCCGCCGTTCCGCCATCTATCCGTCCCCCAGTTTCCAGTGCACCACCCCAACGTGCACAAAACGGGGGTTGGAACGATGCACCTGTGGTCAAAACAGAGCGACGTACACCCAGTTCGATCAGTGTCGCCAAGCCGGGACCTATTATTTCGCCATTCCCAAACGCAACACAGTCACCACCTACACCAAGCTCTCCATTCACTGGCCATGGACAAAATGTTCCTCTTCCTCCACCCCCGCGACCTGCAAGCGTGCAGAACCGACCTCCACCGCCACAGACGCGTGGGCCGCCGCAAACAAGATCTATCTCTACCTCTGGTCAACCAGCTGTACAACCACCTCCACACCCCGGTGCGGCTCAGTATACGTCGCCTTCGCTGGGGTCAGTTCCACTCGGACAGGCACCTGGTCCGTACGTGAGAGCTACACCGCCTCCCGGACCTCCACGCGGAGGACCTCCTGGTCCGTACGCGCGCGCGACGCCGCCCCCCGGTGTGGCAGGGCCCACTGGCCTCCCGCAGCACCCCGGTCCATACGCACTGTCACCCGGTCAAGCCCCGTTGCCACCACAGCAACAACCTGGGCCATACGCGCCTCCCCCATCGCATGCTCCTCAAGGGCCCTATGCGCCGCCTCCATCACAGGCTCCAAGCTCTTACGCGCCACCCCCCGCGCAGGTTTCTCAGGGCATGTACGCGGCGCCTCCACCTCAGGCTCACCCGCAGCCTGGATCGTACGGAGGACTGCCACCCTCTATGAACCAGGGTCCGCCGCTCCATTTGAGAGGACCTCCTCAGACGCAACATCCATTGGGTGCGCTGCCGCCTCAGCAGCACGGACCTCCTCCAAGTGGTCCGAGTGCGCCACCTGCACCTGCGCGTGTGCCGGCCCCGCCGAGAGGTCCTCCCCCTCCGAAATACCGTAAGCTACAGGTTTACATCCAGGAGTCTCGTGTCGTCGCTCAGCGTCACTCTTCGTTTAGCACCCGGTGATCGCACACACATCCCCGAGTCGGCGCTGCCGATCTACAACGTACTGACGGAACAATTGTTGCATTTGAGGCAAACGATACCTGTACGTTTTTTTGCCCTTTTTTGCGCGTGTCGGCGGGGGGATGACGCTATGTGCGTAGCCCCAACAAAAACGTATGGTGGACGACCTTGAGCGGCGTATCAACCCGTTGTTTGACGCGCTCAACTGCGAGACGCTCTCCAAGCCTGTCGTGGACCAGTTGCTGGTGCTGATTCAAGGTACGTACTGGCGGTTGGGTCTTTGGGGCATTGGTTGACTGGATCGGACTTGTAGCGATCGCTGCGCATGATCGGGACTCAGCGCTGAGTATTCACGTCGATTTACTTACCAGGGGTTCGCAGACGGACGACATTGGGCTGTGGATGTCTGGGATCAAACAGCTGATCATGCGCCTGTGAGGTGACAACTTGTGGTACTAGAAACGTGTTTGAGCTTGGTGGAAACAACACGGAGTATAATAGTCTCTTCTCTAGATAGGAATTTCGAAATGATTTGACCCGGTCCGACAATGCCGACAATGCCAGAAATCCATTATCCTCTTGGGGGGCTAATAGTACATCCTATCTATATACACAGTAGATCTCGTCCGGTTCATAGTAAGTAGATAGATTACAACGTCAGACAGCCCCTCGTCTGTTCTTCTTCGAGCTCTGCAAAAATCCAGTTGAGGACGGCAGCGAGCCGAATGCCCCCCTGTGTCAACAACTTCTCGATGATCCACTGCTGCTTGATCAATCCGGCATAGTCGGTGGTATACAATTCAAAGTAGGGCGACTTCCTTGGTTGGCGCGCCATGAACGCGTCATAGGCGTCCTCTCCATCTTCCAAGCCTGACACGTCGCCGCAACTGCATCCCTCGCCGCTGGCGTGTCCGTGTGGGTGGGACGAGAGGCGGTTGAGTGGCGTCAGGTCGAGTTCTTTGGGAAAAACGACCTGGCAGTTGAGCTCGTGGATCGGTTTAGCCCAGGCGTATGGGCAGAGCGTGTCGTCGTCGACACCCAGCCCGTCCTCGGGCTCTTCCTTGCCCTTGAGAACGGACGAAAAGAGGGACAAGACGGATTGCCACGTGGGTGTCTGGCCACGGCGGCGCGCCGGTGCTGAACTCGAGGTCGGACAAACGAGCCACGCGTCCAGTTCGTCTTTCCATTTCCCGAGGAGGCCTTCCCAGACGAGGCGGCGGATGTAGGGGTCGTAGATGGTATCTCTGAGGTAGTATTCGACCTCTGGGAGGGGAAGGGGGTGGGTATAGTTCCGGGAGAGCGTGCGGATGCGTTCTGAAATGAGGAGACTGTCCCATACGGTGTGGAGATCTGTGTTGGCGGGCGGTTCGGTCAGTCAATGTGGAAGAGAAGAATGAGGTGGAAACAGGAATAACGTACTCGTGGTACGCCCGTCAAAGGCGACCTTGTCCTCGTTGCCGCCACGGTGACGTCCGGTGAGGTGAAGCGGCATGTGCATGTCGCCGACGAAATGGATCAGAAACTTGAGGGCGTCTTGGACGTAGCCTGGCACGGTGTCTGGGTCTATCGGGGCACCGCCCGCGCTAGCGCGGAGTCCCTCGAACTCCTGGAGCACGGTCGTGGTATTACGAATCGCGTGCAGGACGTTGATGTGCGTCCGGCCATTCCAGCCTTGTGGACCGGGGAAAGCACAGGTGGCACTGGGGTAGTCGTCTACGGCGCCGATGTAATGGAGGGGGCCGGTCCATCTGTATTTGCCCTGGTTGCGGATGCGGTCGGCCCATGCTGCGACTGGCGCGAGGTGGCACTCTCCAGCGTAGTCAAGGATGTCGCAGAGTTTGGGCATCACGCTCGGGTGGAGATACATTTGCGCAATGGTCGCGACGATTTCATGGCCTGTGTGGAAGAACACAGTGAGTGGGCTGAGAAGCGTGTGTCGACAGACGAAAGGACGCGTACCAACGGCGCCCCAGGCATATGACTGTGATATCAGCGCAGTACCGACCACGAGGGGGAGGAGCGACGGGATGCGCATGTTGGATATCTGGCGAGAAGAGATACAAAGCACTCTTGCGAGTGACTTGGACGTCTTATACAAGCAACACAAAAGCGCGCGTCGCGTTCCCAGAGCTCGCTAAATCAGACCTTCTCCTTCTACCTGATACCACAGCCACACAGACAATACTTGGTTACCTGGCAACAGCGCAGACACAATAGAACGGCGGATCCGAGCAGGTAGCCACGCTGTAGCTGGAATCTGTTGGAGCGCCTTCTGATCGTTACCTCGATGATACTCAACCAGAGCACGGTACAATTGATGAATCGTTCACACCCTGAGCATACTACGAGTAGTACATCCATGGGGTTACTTCAAGAAGTTGTGGAGCCACGAACAAAGTATATTACATAATACTTCAGCCAAACTAGACCTTCTCTGCTCTATGCCCGCCTTTAGCCACCGAGCACCCTGGTGACCTGCAAGTCCCGGATGACGCCGTTAGGGAAGTCGTACACCCACCCGTGTACCCAGACGAGCCTCTTGGCGCGGCGTCGGACGAAGTCGTCCAACTTGGCAAAATTGTCGATTTGCAGCTTGACGCTCTCCCCGATCACAAACTTTAACCTTTCCTCCGGATTGGCGGGTAACTTGCCATCGCGTTGGAGCTGCTTGACAAGCTGGACGAGAGGCTCCAGCCAAGCCACGAGGCGGGGATAAGGGGGTCCGTCGGAGGTATCGTTCGGCTGGTCTCCATGGACTGATTCTAGAGGTTGATATAGGGAGTCACGGAATATGTAGTCCTTCGGACTCGTTTCGTCTGCAAGAGAGTTGAGAGCGGTATCGATCGCTGAGATCACGCCGCCGCAATGATCATGGCCAACGATGACGACTGCATAAATAAAACCAGAGAGAAACAGTAAACAGAACGACGAGTTCTCGTCGATGGAAAAACACACCATGTTGGACGCCCAATACCCCGACGGCATATTCGGCGACCGACAACGCATTGGCATCGCTGAACTTGTTAGACTCCGTGTGGAAATGGAATTGGCTGTTATGTACGCTTAGGTCAGAACCTACTTCCGCTGGATTATCCCCGGACTTACTTTGCGATATTCCTGTGAACAAAGGCGGTACCTGGCAATGCTGTCATTGCGTCCGATTCCTGCACTCTGGAGTCTGAACACCCGATCCAAAGGATCTGTCAGCAGATATACGGGTTAATGAATCAAAATAAATGTGACCGACAAACCTACCTTTGGCGCTTGCTTCACTTTGGGATCAGGAAAATACTGAGGGAAGATTTGGTGCATATTCTGTGCCCATCTCACGTTCGCTGAAAGGGTATTGCTAGCATGCTGAACGCAAAACTTGAACAATTGATTGGATAAGTATTGAGGCGGGATAGACATGGTTGCAATAATCGGGGCTATCTTGAGCTGTTTCGTAATGTTGAGAACACAGCAGCCTAGGGAGGAAATTCGAATTACCTGGGATTTCGTTGCGTCCACGGTCCATCCACTGCTGCCCTGCGGGTCAGCTGTGATACTAGAGCCCAGAGCGTGCGAGAGATGGATAAGTGGCATAAAGTGATTGCTGAATACTCGTGCTACTCACAGGTACGCGTCATCACGCTGACTGTAGATGATGTACCAGTCCTGACCACTATCGGAGTGGATAGAAGCATTGACTTGCTGGTCAAGCGCTCCAGTATTCTGGTAACTACCGACACTGAGCCTGTAGGCATTGCCGTAAACCTGTCGAACTTCCCACTGCAGACAGTTCAAGGGCCACATTCTTGGTTAAGAATTCGAAAGTACATACCTCAGCAACAGTCGCATTGAGGCCAACAAACTGGGACGCTGGAAGTATGAGTTCAACACCGACTGGTGAGTATCCTCCTGTAAGAGGAATGATTTTGTATAAATCAGACTTCAAAATGCCACTCATGGAGAATCGATTTCAACGGGTGAAAGTAGGTGGGGATGAAATGAAATGCCACCTAGTGTCGTACGGTAGACTATTATAACGAGGAGCTTCGGCAGGCCGTCCCATGTTGGGAAAGGATTGGGCTTCGAAAGGAACAGAGAATTCCGCAAATCACTGTGAGTGACTTCACGGAGAAGGCCTGTATGCCATCTATGGGTGGCGCAAATGGTCCTTATCAACACGTTTCTTACCTCGTGATGATGCTTTACAATCGATAGGCGCCTGTCAGGTAGCATTGGAAATGGCAAAATTTCTGGGTGGGGGTTACATGCAGAAATTATGACATTCGCGTGGCCAAGGTTTCAGTCGCGGCTAAACAAAGCCACTTTTCTGTTAACCAGCTGCAGTTGCCAAATGAAAGGTCGATAAGGGGGGTAAGCGGGCGTCGCCCAGGCGGTTGGTTTAATGGGTATGGGTCAATTAAGCGCGCGGTCCCAACCATCAAGGGTCAGGAGATCGGAATAGCGGCCGCGGTCCACCCAACCCTACGCCCAAACACCCTAAATCGGTCCCTTCACTTGCCGCGTTTCCTTGTATTGGGCTTGGAACAAGAACGAGCAGGAGAGGGTTTGTCGGATGGAGGTAAGATAACTTGAACAAACCTTCTGAGTCGGTGCCGTTGGTTCGACGGTCGATCGGACACTTGACAAGTTTTCAAACCGACGATGGCAATGGCTGCACAGCAACCGCAAGCGCTGACAAGTAAGTTGTTCCTATGCCTATTCGACACGTACCCTTTTTTTTACTTTGGGGAGGCCCTAAGATGTGACCCTGGTAAACAGGCAAGAGTAGAGGGTGTTATAACCGATTCATACTCTCAGACAATTGGTCATTGCAACGGGGTAGGCGACGTTCCCTAGCTTTCGTCTTCTGTGTCTCGGGTAACGTGCGAATTGATATCGTTCCTTCCTTTGGGCTCTTAAATCAGCGAGGGCAAGCTGCTACGTCGTGGAGATGGAAGCAAGATCTAGTGACCGAGCGGTCGCTGTCGGTCAGGTTTATCAAGTAGTGATAATGTGACAAGATGATCTTACGCATTACCCATAAGTCGAGGTGGATATGGTATAAGAACCGGAAATTCCCTCAGATCACAGCACCCATGTTCGATCGAGCACCTTTTGATCGTTTTTGTAGTCACCTTGCTTGGCAAGGTCCCCAATATTACGTGTGCAAAACGTCCACAAGAACAAATAAAGTTAATGACTAATCAAAACCGACAGTTGTGAATCATAAATCTCAGCCGTGTTTGGCGGCAGCGCCGCCCCCTTTAAGCTTAAGTTATACAAGAGATTGACCTGCAGATAGGCTGTGAAAGAGTTATAATAGGAGATGTTCATCAACGATGTTGTTGCGGTACACAATGATCCGCCGGCTAATAAATAGAGAAAGCTTGGCACAGCATGACCCTACTGGATGAGTCAGGATGACCTTCGTGACTCCACATCCCAGATTCCTATCGTTGATTTTTCTCTGCCTACAATGAAACGCGCAAATGTTCTCTTGCACTGGAAGCCTGAGAACCAATATTTCAGTACGTCCTCAGGCACTTCCAGTCCACTGCCCCTTTCCCCTGGCTCCGCCACCATCAAGCTCCAGCCCAGTTCGGCCCGAATGGTAACTTGAAATACCGCTGCCCATCCAATCGACCTTTGGGCAGTGTCGTCGATTCGCGTGGTCGGGGTGTGCGCAGTCGGCCAGGGGTTAAGCCAAGCTCATGCATACGTGCATTTCTCATCATTGGGTTCCTCGGAACCTCGGAGCGTACCTGGATACAATACACCGCTTGCTCATCCTTGAACGCGCACCGTCTACACCAGTGAGTGTGGATCCCACCTCTCCGACAGCGACCCAGACCCGAATGAGAGAAGTGTTAGGCATCTTCTATGGTCAGGACTCGGACTGATGGGAACAGGGTTGGCCATTGGGACGTTACTGGCCGGCACACGAGCACCGTAAAGACTCCATGTGTACAGGCCAGCGGCGTCGTATCCATCTTGAACCATATCACCCTGGCTGTGGCATTTCCTGACAGGACGCCCACAACTAGAATGTGGGTCGGTCAGGAGTCGGGGGTGGCTTCTTCGCTATGGTAAACACGTCCCAGACACGCAGTCGGTTTCTTATGGTCATTCTTTTTTTTGGAGCGAGAAAAGGAGCACACGGCCCTGTCGGCGGGGGTATAAAACCTTTGTTCTATAAGCTCGTTGGTTCAAGATCCACCCCTCGCATTCTCTACTCCCTCATCGCCTTTCAATAAAGCTCGCGTTTTCAAATCATGTCGGTGTTGCGACCGCGAGGACTAATCGCTCGTTTATGTAATTGGGGTTGAGTGAACACCGGAAGTAATTTGAAGCTGGCTGACATACCTCATTGTAAAAGCTCACTTGGCTAGTAACGGGCGGTGTACTTTTCTGTAGGTTATAAAACCGCCGCAATGAAGTTCCAATCCAAATCCAAATCCCAAACACTCGCTCCTAGCCCACGATGTCTACCAACAGAGCTAAGTTGGAAGCCCTTTTGAAGTTGATCAACTCGGCCGCTCAGGAGGCTATTGCAGAGTATGAGAAAACTGGGGATGATGCTCCCGCCATCGACGCCTCTGAGCCTCACCCCTTGGATAATGCTACCGACAATATCGCGCTGAGGAGCGCTATTCGGACTCTCGAAGGTGCATGTGCCCAGCTCTGCACTACTCTCGCACCTCCCTCACATACTGCTATCAACGTGCGCCGTGACTTCCTCTTACTTATTCTATTCATACTCACATCTATCACCCGATAGCTGGTGGTTACACACGACAATGCTTGTCTACGTGTCGCTATCCGAGAGAACATCACTGATATCCTCATGGGTCACCCCAAGGGCATCCACGTCAACGAGCTCTCCCAGATTGTGAAAATAGATGCAAGGAAACTCGTGCGTTTGTTGCGCCTTCTAGCTACCAGAGGTTGCTACACCGAAGGTCGGTCGTGTCGAATGTTAGGCGAAGGATCCCATACTTAATCCTGCGTTTCAGTGGAGACGGACACCTTTGCAAACACTCGTCTCTCTCTCATCCTCCACAGCGAGAACCCAATCCGTCCTTTGATCAGCCTCCAAGTCGAGGGTCCTAGAAAGGGCTCCTACGTGTTGTATGAAACCCTGAAAGACCCACAAACCGGGTGCTCTGAAGACGCCGAAGACTCCCCCACGATGTATGCCAGCAGAAAGGAGGGTTTCAATGGCACGTTCTTCGAATTGATGAGTGGACAGGTGAGAAAGTGTTCGATTTGCGTGCTATAGCGTCATCTCATACCGTGTTCCAGACTGCTCGAAGAGAGGTGCGTTACATGGTACTTTCATCCGCCCGGGATCCAACAGTATGTACAGCAATTCCACTTAGCTATGAGAGCATTCAACGATATCACGGGCTCTGTCGCCTTCATGGCTCGTACGTACCACTGGCGGAATTGCAGTGCTCGCCTAATCACTTACCCAGAATTCCCCTTCAATAAATATTCCAGCTTCGTCGACGTCGGTGGTGGTATTGGTGCTTTCTCCCTTCCTCTCGCCCAAAGATACAAACACATCAAGGTCACTATACACGATTTACCGGAAGCACTTGTTCAGGCCCGAACAGTGAGCACTCTACTTCACAGCCATCTGCGGCAATGGTTTGACCTTCCCCTAGGTTTGGGGGAAGGATTATCCCGAGGCAGTCCAGGAGAACCGGATCGATTTCTCCGCGCTTGACTTCTTCACCCAGATTCCCGTCATTGGCAAGGACATCTACTATGTGTGTCTGAATACATCCTTGCCCCCGACACCCTCCCATGATGACTGACCGAAATGGTAGCTTCGCAGCATCATCCACAATTGGTCCGATCAGCGAGCGGCACTCATCCTTGGGAACCTCCGTCAGGCATTAGGTCCCAACAGCCGCATCCTCATTCGTGAGTTGGAACCATTTGGCACTGCGCTGTCTTGCTCACGTCCCATCGCAGACGACTATGTTCTTCACGGACTCAGTCGTCAACAAGCTGAGACGGAGTCTGCGTTCCTCGGCACTGCCGTGGTCAGTATTTTCTAGTTCGGTCAGACACGATCTAGATCCTGAGAGTTCCCTCCCGATATTCCCAGGCACCTGAACCCCTGCTTCCCAACTTCGGTGTTGGCAACATTCGTATGTACCAACAGGACTTGTCAATGTTGGTCATACAGAACGCCAAGGAGCGCACGCTGCAGAATGTCTTGGAACTCTCGTAGGCGGAATGGTTGTGCGAGTAGCTTTGCAACGCACTGACATCGGACTCTCCACAGGACGTCAGCCGGTCTGAAGCTTGAGAAGGTCTGGGATCTGGTAGAGACATGTGTCCTGGAATTCTCGGCTGCGTGAGAGACAGGAGGTAGCCAATTATGTCTCGCGGCTCGTTGGCCTGTAAGTTAGCCGTGTGCTCATCCACACAAGGCATTTGTACGTGGCAGGAAAATTTGTGGCTGTAAGTACAGCTTATCAGGCTGCCGATCTAATTTAAGAATCGTGATATCCGAGTGATTCATACGTGACGCGGTGTGCTCACCCTCGACTCTGTTGTTGGCAACTTGGATCTATGAATCGGTCACAGAGAGATTTCTCGACATTGAGACTTGCGGAAAACGTGGACAGAATACTTGCAAACAGCACAGCCCGGTCCGATGCCAGCATCATCCATCTCGACACCTGAGACAACAAGGTCACAAAGGCACAACCATCCCCTCCATGCATAGCAAGTCGAAACTTTTTAGTCTTGTTCCCCGACGTTACAGAGCAACCGGAACATGACTTTCCATGTAATGAATGTTTACATTATGAATTTGTCCCTGTTTACGATTGACACCCGAACGCACTGTGCAAATGACCTTGCAAGCAAGGTGATCGGGAATTACTCTAAGGCCAAAATGCTGATAACACGTTTCCTGACCGAAAGGATGGCCCGGGCGCTACGCCAACGCTTGCCACCTCACCATCATGCCAAAGAAACGCAAAGCCAAAGCGACTGCAAATACGAAAGCCAGAGGAAACACAAATGAGAACGACCCCCAAGCCACCTCCCCCGGGCCGCAGTGTCTTACTCTCATGGAAGACGAAATCACTCGTTGTGGTCAAGTAGCCACTGATGGGTATCCCAAACCCGAGCGTTGCGAGGCACATAACGCGCAGTATCGTACTTTGTATAAGAAATACAAGGACGCGTCCACGGTCGTCGACAATGTCAAGGGTGGTGCCGAGTTACCCGCGAAGGAGCGCATCAGCCGGTACACAGACTGGCACACAGCGCTCGAGAAAGCGCGTTGGGTGCGCAAGTACCTCGAGGCGATTCGGGTGGAGAAGGCCGGACGAGAAATCCATCAAAAGCGGTTCTTCCTGAAAGGCGAGTGTAGATGGCCAGTGGCGAAATTGTGTTGACACGAGTCACTTTCTACATCTTCAGTGGACGATGGTCACAGGCGCCGCCTAAAGCTACTCGAGAGAGAGATGGTGAGAGCAGTTGAAGTACTGGATGCACTCCAGGGAAGAGCCTACGAGTTATACAAACCAGAGAGCACGCTACATGCTATGAACGATCGAACACCTTCAAAAGCTGAGGTTGAGTGGGAAAAACAGTCGAAGCGGACCACCGAGGA
>Ga0307508_10003381_pt1 | contig 16167 bp, 13 predicted proteins | sample 9_EM_MG_FD_203089 | JGI IMG/M metagenome (GOLD analysis project Ga0307508, IMG submission 203089) | Populus trichocarpa ectomycorrhiza microbial communities from riparian zone in the Pacific Northwest, United States - 9_EM | ecosystem: Host-associated > Plants > Roots > Unclassified | place...
TTTTTTTTTTGCACCTCGATGACTTTCTGCGCTCGCTGCAGTTGGTGCTCGAGCCGCACCACCCGCCTGCGCAGCGCCACCACCTCGGGGTCAGGCTGCGGCTTCGGTTTCGGCCCGCGCTTGCGTGGCGCCAGTGCCTTCACATCCAGCTTGGCCCGGTCCTCTTGCCACTTGCTGATGTGCGACGAGTACAGCCCCCCGCGGCGCAGGAGCGCTCCTCGCTCCCCCTTCGGGGTCGCTTCGTACTCGCGAAGCACTGAAGCCTTGTACTCCGCTGTGAATCGTCGTCGTCGGGCCTTTTCCAAAACCTCTGGATCTGGCCTCGCCGCACCGTTTGCTGACGTCAACATTCATTCGACACCTTCTCGCCCTCTTCCCTAACTAGGCAAAATTCAGGTGTCTCACGCACGTTGGCACAGAGGGCAGCTCGCGCTTGCGCACGGACACGCTCGAGCTTCCAGGAAGCGCAGCGGACGCGAGCCCCGAAGCCGAAATCGTGAGAAGCTGGCTGGTGCGAGGCTCGTCGATGATGAACAAGGTTTCACAAGGAAGTGGGGTCATGCTCGTCACGCTTGCGCTGGCTTGTTCCACGGAAACGGGGAGCAGCACCGGCGGCGCGGGAACTGCAGGGCACGCGGGCGACGCATCGAGCTCCGGGGGCATGGCCGGCACGACTTCGGTTGGCACGGCGGGCAGCGCCAATAGCGCGGGCTCCGCCGGTACGGGCGGAACGCCAGGCGCGGGCGGCACGCCAGTGACTGCGGGCGCAAGCGCGCTGGGCGGTACGGCTGGCACGGCGAGCGGTGGCGGCACGCCAGGCACTGGCGGGGGCTGGGCAAGCAACCCTGATCGACTCCCCTGCGGCACCAAGGCGGGTCAATGTGAATGTCAGCCGACCCTCGCCGAGCGCAAAGCGCCGGCGTTCCCGCCGACGAAGATCACGGCGCCGACGGGCTTGCTCTTCCGCTTCATGAACAACTGTCCGATGACACTGTGGCTCAAGTTCGCAGGCGCACCTGGTGACACGATCATGATGCCATCCAAGTCGACGCAAGAATTCGACTTGCCCACGCTGCACGGCCGCGTGACAGCTTACAAAAACGCGGCGCCCGGTGGCGCCGGCAGCGTCGAGGCCGAGTTCTTCGAGCTCACGGCCGACCCCGGCAAGGCGCTCAACTACAACCTCTCGTTTGTCGACTACATGGGCCTGCCGCTCGAGATCAACGGCAAAGGCACGAGCCCCTCGTGTGGGCTCACGGCTTGCTACGCCCCTCTCTCCGAGCTCGTCAAAGGCTGCCCGCCGCAGCTACACGACGCCGCCAACGGCAAGTGCAACTCGATGTACAGCTACTGCAACAACGCGGCTCACGCGCAAGAGCCGTTCTGCACCGCGCTCGATCAATCGGCGGCCGACACGCTCGCGAGCGATGCGATGTGCAAAGCGGGCGGCACCCTAGCGGCGGCTGGCTCAGGCGCCAAAATCTTCGGTTGCGCGACAGGCTCGTTCTGGAGCGGATCGCCCTACTGCTGCGCCAAGGTCAACCGCGGCTCCGCCGGCACCTCGCAGGGCGACAACACCCAGAACTGCCTCTACTACAAGACGCCGCCCTACAACGTCTACGCCGCCTACTCCCACTCCGTGTGCCCCTACCTGTACGCGTTCGCCTACGACGACTGGAACGACCAAAGCGGCTACCACGCTTGCACCGGCGGCACCGGCGCCGACATCACTTACTGCCCGGGCGATCCGTAGCGCGGAGCGGAAACCCACGATCGCGGCGCAGCGCTAAGGCTTACCCGCTAGCTTTTCGCGGAGAGTTGCCTCGAGCACGGGCAGCATCGCCAGGTCCTTGGGACGCGCTAGCTCTCGTTTGACTTGGACGAGCCGTTCGAGCGATATGACCCGCACGCGTAGTCCAACCACCTCGATCTCGTCAGTCGTCGCGATCAAGTCCTCGTACCTTAGCCCTTCGTTGATCGAACCAAGAATGTCGAGCGGGCCAGCGTCGGTCATTGAGAGCTTGTGTCCCGCGGTTCTCAGATGACTCTTGTCGAACCGAAGGTTCCGAGGGTCGCCGCGCGCCACCGCGTGCAGACGATCGAGGGCTTTTTCTAGGCGTCCGAGATTCTGCTCCTCGATTTGGTAAAGTATGTCGACGTCTTGTGTGAGTACGGGCGCGCCCTGTAAAACGGCCGCAATGCCGCCCACCAGCATGAAGTCGACGCCCTCTTCACATAGCACTCCGAGCATGCGACCGAGATCGTAGACGGCCATGGAACTCCCCTCGTAGAAGGCCTAGCGCGCCGGATCGATTGGTCGCCGAACCGTCGACATAGCGTTCATGAAGTTCTCGACCGAGCGCAGCCTCTCGGTCGGACTGAGGCTGAGCGTGTAGCGGATGAGCGTTAGGTCAACACCGTTCTCGTCAAAGTCAGCGGGTGCCGCTTCACGGGGCGCGTCGGAAACGTCAGCCGGCATTAGAAAAGCTTAGCACGAGGCCGCCCGGGCGCGACGGCCGGTTACCTCGGGCCAACCGCCTGCGCCGCAGGCGCGGCGTCCACCTTCACCGTCACGATCTCGCCCGCTCAGTTGTACCGAGTGCCGCCTCGGCAGCTTCTGCAATTCGGGCTGCGTCGCGGCAGCCCCAATGTCATGGCGCGTCGAATCAATTGGATCGGTCGCAATATCCTAGCTCGCCGGCGACCGGGGTGCCGGGGCATGGGCCCAGGCGGCCGATGCTTTGAAAAGCGATCGCGTAGCCGCCGTTGGGCTCTGCCACGACGAACGCCGCGCTGGTGGGTCGTCGGGTCCTCGCAACGCTTCCAACCTTCTGGGAGGCAAGGCCCCCGAGCGCACGCGATCAGGCCCGGTGGCGGGCCGCTAGCGCGAGCGAACCCGGCGCGAGCCGTCACACGGAAACGCCAGCGAGCGGGCATAAGCCCAAAGATGATCTTCCCCGCGGCGCGCTGTCCCAAGGGATCCGCTAGGGCTAGCGGCGTCAACGGTGCAGCTTAGGCGATGCCGTCAGCCTCCACACCGGAACAGCGGGACGGCTCCGACTCCGCGACGATGGCGGCGGTGTACGCACAATATCAAAGCTTTGTGAAGCGTTCCGTGAGACGCCTTGGGGTCACGCCCGCGGACGCCGACGACGCCGTTCAGCAAGTCTTCTTGGTGGTGCACCGAAGGCTCGACCAGTACCTGGGCATTCGCACGAAACGCGGCTGGTTATTCTCAATTAGCCGGCTTGTATCCAACAACTACCGCCGCGGCCTTCGCCGAGCTCGCGCGCACACGAGCGACCTCGTGTTCGAGCCCGTGCCCGACGCCGAGCAGCTACTCGCGCAGCTAGAAGCGCGACGCCTACTGGACCGATTCCTCGACGACCTGAAGGAGCCGGAGCGCTCAGCTTTCTACCTTTCACACTTTGAGGGCTTTACCGCGCCGGAAATAGCCAAGGAGCTCAGCGTGAACATGAACACCGTCTACACGCACCTGCGCAACGCACGCCTGCGCGCCGCGCGCCTCCGCTTCGACAGAGACGCGGCCGACCAGGATTGGCCGAGAAACGCGACCGCGCCTTCAGCCTCCGCTGATTGAGCGCTCGAACCCTCGACGATCTCGCTTACGCATTCGTGGCTAACTCGTGCGCAAGAACTCCAGCAGCGCCTGGTTCAATTCCTCGGCGTGGGTCCAGTTGAGCCCGTGCGAGCCGCCTTTGACGACCACCAGCCGGCTGCCTTTGACCAGCGCGGGCATACGCTGCCCCGAGACCTCCAGCGGGACGATGCGATCGGCGTCGCCATGGACGATCAACGTCGGCACTTCAATCCGCTTCAGGTCCGCGCGAAAGTCCGTGCCCCAAGCCGCCACGAGATCGTGCGTCCCCTTGGGCGACGCACCAGCCCCAATCGTCCACGACAGGCGCACGACCTCGTCGCTGAGGCGTTTTCCGCGCAGCGCGTCGGCGTTGTAAAAGTTTTCGAAGAAGCTAGCGAGAAACGCGACACGATCGGCGGTCAGCGCCGCGCGGATGCCGTCGAAGACGCCGACGTCGACGGCATCCGTGTTGTCCGCCGCCTTGAGCAGGTACGGCGTCACCGCGGCGACGAAAACCGCCCGGCGCACGCGCTGTGAGCCGTACTTCCCGAGATAGCGCGCGACTTCCCCGCCGCCCATCGAGAATCCCACCAGGGTGACGTTGCGCAGGTCCAGCTTGGTCAGCAGCCGGTCCAGATCGCGTGCCAAGGTGTCGTAGTCGTACCCAATCCACGGCTTACTGGATTCGCCAAAGCCGCGGCGATCGTAGGTGATCACCCGCTGGCCGGCCCCGATCAGGGCCGGCACTTGCTTTTCCCATGACCGGCCGCTCAGCGGCCAGCCGTGAATCAACACGACCGGGTCGCCCGCGCCGTGGTCCTCGTAATAGAGGTCAATAGGGGTGGAGTTTTCGGTGTCGACATTGATGGTACCCATGATGAATGCTCCTACTGCGTAGTACCTAGGCAGGCTGTCGTGCGCCGGGAAGGCTGAAGCGCGGCGAGACACTCTTCCGCGGATCGGCAGGACGGCTCTTCTGCCGGGAGCGCAAGTATTGTTCCGAATTCTGGAAGAGTGTGTTCGCACTAACGCGGCTTCCACGAGCGCAGACCAGGCCGTATGAAGAGCGCGAACCGACGGCCATCGTCAGGGGGCATGGCAAGGCGACCCTGTCGCCCAGCAGCTACCCACGGCTCACCACGACCTTTGCGTTGGTATATCGGTCCAATGATTAGGAGCAGGCAATGATTCGCAAAAGTACGATTGAGTGGCAAGGTGATGGTCCTCACGGCAAGGGTTCGATTAGCACCGAAAGTGGCGCTCTTAGTGGGGTGCCCTTTTCGTTCAAGACGCGCTTCGAGGAGGGCCACGCCGCAACGAACCCCGAAGAGCTGCTTGGGGCGGCGCACGCGGCATGCTTTGCCATGACGGTCGCGTTCTTGCTGACAGACGCGAAACACGCGCCGAAACAGCTCAAAGTTACGGCGGCGGTCGAGATCTCGAAAGTGGGGGCGGGGTTTTCCATCACGTCGATCGCTCTCGACCTGGAGGCGCGCGTCGAGGGACTCAGCGTCGACCAATTCCGCTCGCTCGCCGACGCCGCAAAGGTCAATTGTCCAGTCTCGAAGGCGCTCGTCGGCACCCCTATCTCCCTTAGCGCACGGCTTGCCTCGTAGAGGCACATGAATACGCGCCTGTTGATGACAATGCAGGTCGAGCTCGCGGCCCGCCAAACGATCGGCATGGTGCCCCACGGCACTCGCGTGACGGCACCGATCGCAAGCGGCCATTTCGAGGGGCCGCGGCTGCGCGGAAGAGTGCTACCGGGCGGCGGCGATTGGACGTTGCTTCGAGCCGACGGCGTGCTCGAGCTCGACCTGCGCGTCACTCTGGAGACCGACGACGGTGCTCTGATCCACATGAGCTCGTTCGGCCTTCGGCATGGACCGTCCGAAGTGATCGCAGCGCTGGCGCGGGGTGAGAATGTGGATCCGGCAATGTACTATTTCCGCACCGCTCCCCGCTTCGAGACTAGCCACACGAAATACGCATTCCTCAATCGGCTGCTGGCCGTGTCGAGCGGCGATCGGCGCGCAGCCGGCCCGATCTACAGCATAGACGAGATTCTATGACGCGCTCGTGCGAGCCGCGGAGAAGCGTTCTGAAAGTCGCCGCGCTCGCCACGCTCGCCAACTGCCGGCCCCTGCCGCACGCGGTGCCCGCTGCCTCAGTCGCCACCCGGAGAACTGCTATGCACTCGCGTCCCTTGATGACTCTTCGACTAGCCACTGCGCCCACTCAGAATCTGGGCGCCGGGCCTCACGGAACTCGCCTGACGTTTCCCATCATTGGGGGCTCGTTCGAGGGCGACCGCCTTCGCGGCAAGGTACTTCCCGGGGGCGACGATTGGGTGATCAAGCGCTCGGACGGCGTGCTCGAGCTCGACCTGCGGATCACCCTCGAGACCGCAGACGGCGTGCTCATTCACATGACGTTCGAGGGCATTCGTGACGACGCAGCGCCGGCAGCTCCCTACTTCCGGACCCTGTCGCGGTTCGAGACCGCCGACGCGCGCTATTCCTTCTTGAACCGGCTGCTCGCAATCGGCACAGGTCAGATTAGCCCGGACGGTCCGGTGCACGTGCTCGACGAGATCGTGTGATGGCTCGACAGCGCCCAGTGACGCGGGCAGCGGAGGAGACTATTCATGGCGACATGCGAGAATTCCCGTCCGAAGGCGCCAAGCTCCAAGACTACGAGGCATTCCTGGCGATCGTCGAGACCGGAAACTTGACGCGGGCCGCTGCTCGCCTGCGCCGTTCCCTGCAATCCATCAGTCGCTCGCTTTCGGCGCTCGAGGCGCAGGTGGGCGTCGTTCTCGTCCGACGCACGACACGCGCGGCGCAGCCCACCGAGGCGGGCCTGGCCTTTCAGCGACGCTTGAGCGCGGGTCTTCGCGAGATCGCGCTGGCCGAGGCCGACCTCCGCGACGCGTCGACGACGCTGAGTGGAACCCTCCGTGTCGCGGGCTCCGCCTATTTCGTCAGTCATTGCGTGATGCCGGCCATTCGAGACTTCTCGCGGCAACACCCGGGCGTAAAGTTCGACCTGCGCATCTCCGAAGAGTTCACGGAGCCGGTCCGTACCGGGGTCGACCTGATGATTCGGATCGGCAATCTGCCACCCTCATCGATGAAGTCGTGCAAGATTGCGTCGCTGCGCTGCGTCGCGATCGCTTCGGCCTCGTACCTGGCGGAGCGCGGTAGACCAGAAAATCCGGCGGATCTGGCCCAGCACGCTTGCGTCATTCGCACGACCGCGCAGGATGCTCGAGTTTGGACCTTCCAAGCCCGAGACGGTAGCTCGGTTCGCGTGCCTGTTCAGGGCGTATTCGAGGCAGACAGCGCGTTCGTGACGCTGCACGCCGCGCTGTCTGGCATGGGGATCGCCGCCTTGCCTTTCTATCACGCGCGCGAAGCCGTCGAGGCCGGCCTGGCAGAGATCGTGCTCGACGACTTCACACTGGCGCCGACGACGGCACACGCCCTCTGGCCGGCTGGCTCGCGAACGGCCTCGCGCGTGCGACGCTTCGTTGACCTCCTGGCGCAACGCCTCAAGCAAAACGTCGTCTAGGCATTCCGCCGCACGGATCCGCGCCGTTTGTGCCTGCCATCGACATGGCGCCGGCGCTGCCGCCGGCTGTTCCGCCGACGCCTGAACCTCCGCCCGCTGTGCGCCATGGGACACGGGCAAAGCTGCTCACTGACTGCCTAGCTACTTTGAACTTGGCCCCACTTTCCTGTTAGCTGTCTGCTCTGCAGTGAGCGCCGGGAGGCCCCAGCAGCATCGATTGTAAGCCAGCGCCAACCAATCGCGGACACTGAGGATCCATGCGCCAGGCCCTTCGTTTGTCCACGCTGTTACTTTCGCCTCTCACGCTCATGTGTTCATCCCCTGCCGACAACGGCGGCAGTGCAGGCGCCCCGATCAGCCCGAGCGGGCAAGCCGGTTCGGCATCCAGCGGCTCGGCATCCGGCGGCTCGGCATCCGGCGGTAGCACCGTGATTCCGAACGCGGGCAGCACGAGTGTCACCACGGGCGGCGCGAGTGGCAGCGCAGCTGGCGGCGCAATCACGGGGGGTGGCGCGGGCGCGGGCGGCAGCGCGGGTGCCGGCGGCGGCGCTGCCGGAACGGCAACGGGCGGCTCTAGCTCGACATTGCCCTCTCACACGGCTGGCTGCACCGCGCCCGATCCCGCCGAAGAGCCGCAAAAGTGGCTCGAAAAAGATATCACGGTCGCCAACTTGCCCGCGGGCGACGTGGCCAAGTACGCAGCTCGCAAATACTTCGTACGTCTGCCGGTCGCCTACGATCACTCGAAGAACTACCCGCTCGTCTTCTACGGGCCCGGCTGCGGCGCCAGCAATGTCGAAGGCACACCAATGATGGATCAGATCAAGAACGACGCGATTCATGTGTTCTTGCTGCAGAAGGACGCCTGCTTCAACACCGGCTCGTACCCGTCGCCGGAGGTGCCGTATTTCACGCAAGCGCTCGACGAAGTGCAGGCCAAGTACTGCACAGACGCTCAACGCGTGTTCGTCTCCGGCTACAGCAGCGGTGGCTGGCTGTCGAACGTCCTCTCCTGTGCCATGGGTCCGCGCATTCGCGCTACTGGCACCGCCGCCGGTGGCCTCACCAAGTCGATCGTCGACGGCTACAAGTGCCTCGACATGGGCTCACCTGCGGCCGGCATCTTCTACAGCGGCCAGAACGACAACACGAATCCGGCCGACAAGAAAGACGCGAGCGGCTACCAAATCGGCGTGTTCGGCGCGCGCGACCGGCTGCTCAAATCCAACGGCTGCGACGCCAACGCCATGGAAGACTACCCGGACAACCCGATCTGCAAGATCTGGAAGACCAATTGTCCAAACAACCCGGTGCTGTTCTGTGTCGGACCGGGCGACGGTCACGGCGACGGCGGCGGCAAGTTCAACGTCTCGAACGGGACGTTCTGGAAGGTGTGGTCCGCGCTACCGCCCCAATAAGTCAACGCAGACCGGCCCCAGATCCTGGCGTGAACACTTTTTCTGGCGTCGCGTCACTGTACTACTCACGCTGCATCTTCGTGCAACGCTAGCCGCCGACCATTTTCATGTGCGAGCTGCACGGCAGCGAGCGCTTTGTTCGCGACCGCCGCACGGGCAACGTTTCGGCCGGGCATTCCTCGTAAGATCCCAGGTTCGTCGCAATTTTTCGCGGCTCGCGGGCCCGCCGCCTTGCGCCATCTTGGGCTCTCTTACGCAAAAACTAGGTGCTGTTCGGCTCGGAAACGAATTGCCATGATACGAATACCCTCGCAGCAGTCGCCTCAACGGTTCGACTTCGTGCTTTTCGGTGTTGGCCTAGCGGCCTGGGCGTTGTCAGCATGTACGGCTGATATCCAAGGCGGGGGCTCATCCGCGACGGCCGGAGTTGCGGCTTCCTCCGGCAGCAGCGCGAGCGGCGGTGGCCCCGCTGGGGGCGGCGGTGGATCGGCTACCAGCGTCACCGTCACCGATCCGATGACGAACCAGCCGGTCACCCTCGTCAAGCCCGACGTGCCGCTGGTGGCTTCGCCGCGCGTTTCGCGGCTCAGCTGGCTCGAGTGGAAGCAAAGCACGCTCGACTTGCTGCACTTGCCAGATCTGGGCGCAGTGGAAGCCAGCGTTACGAAGGACGCCCTTACGGGGTTCGACAACGCCAGCGCAGATCTTTTCGTGGCAGACCAGCTGCGCAGTGACCTGGAACGCGCCGCAGAGGCACTTGCTGCCAGGGTGACCGGCGACCCGGCCCTGCTTGCTGCTTTGCTGCCTGCGAACGCCCCGACCTCGATGCCCGATCGTGCGCGAGCATTCCTGGCCGCGTTTGGGCAGCGCGCGTTCAGGCGTCCTCTCGAAGCCAGTGAGCTTGATAGCTTCGTCGCGCTCTTCCAACAAGCTCCGGACCAATTCCCCGGCGTGGATCCGTTTACGGCGGGGGTTCGCCTGTCGCTACAGATGTTCCTGCAATCACCGCACTTCCTCTATCGAACCGAGCTGCAGGCAGGCACGGGAACGATTGCGCTCACCGACTACGAGGTAGCCAGCAAGCTGAGCTACGCGCTCACCAACACCATGCCTGACGAAGCGCTCTTTGCCGCGGCGGCGGCGGGCGCGCTCCACGACGCCGACACCGTGAAAGCGCAAGCTGAGCGTCTGCTGGCCTTGCCAACGGGCGTCGCAGGGCTCGACCATTTCAATTTTCAGGTCTTGAAGCTCGGGAACTACGAGGGCATCACGCGCGACAGCACGGCATTCCCGGAGTTTTCGGCCAAGGCGCCCGCGGCCATGCAAGAAGAGGCATTGCGCTTCGCGCGCTACATCTTTGCGCAGGGGTTTGGCGTGCGCGAGATGTACACCAAGCCTGTCGCATTCGTAAACGCTGCGCTCGCGCCGCTCTACGGCCTGCAGGGAACCTTCGGCGACGACTTCACGCAGGTCGACCTCGACCCAAACCAGCGCGCAGGGCTGCTCACGCAGACTGGGTTTCTGAATCTGTACGCGAACGGCAACGACCCAGATTCAATCCATCGCGGTGTCTTCATCAACGACCGCGTGCTCTGCCTCAAGTTGCCGCCACCGTCCGCGAACGCAACGCCACTACCTCCGGAAGACTCTACGCTCACCAACCGACAGGCCATCGAGGCCCATACCGGAACCTGCGGTGCCGGTTGCCACACGACCTTCATCAACCCTGCTGGCTTTGCGTTCGAGGGCTTCGATGCGGTCGGAAAGTACCGCACGACCGACCGAGGCCGGACCATCGATTCGAGCGGAAGCTATCCGTTCAATGAGCCGGCAGGACCGAGCGACTGGAGTAGCGATCCAACGCAGTGGCCGTCGGCGACGGCGTCACACACGGGCGCCATCGACTTCAGTGACCAAATCTCGAAGAGCAGTCAGGCCAGCTACTGCTACACCTCGCAGTGGTTCAACTATATCAACCGTCGCGCCCCTAGCCAGCCCGAGCTGCCACTGCTGGGTTACTACGCGGCTCGTTCGCGCGCTGCCGCCATCTCGGCGCGCCAGCTGGTGCTCGAGCTCGTGACCAGTAAAGGCTTCCTTTCCCGCATCGACGAGGCACCATGAACTTCACACGCCGGCATTTTCTTCGTGGCGCAGGTGGCGTCACCTTGGCGCTTCCGTTGCTGGAAGCGTTCGGGTCAAAGTACGTTCAGGCACAAACCGCGGCGCGGACGCCCTTTGTCATCCACGTCGTGCACTCCAACGGTGTCGTTCAAGCCGGCGGAGGCGATCCAGAATGGTGGTGGCCTTCGAAGGCGGGTCCCCTTGCCAGCGACGCCATGGTGGCAGATCTCGCCGCCAAGCGCGCCACAGGCGTCCTTTCTGACTATGCGACAAAGCTCTTGCTCGTGCGCGGCGTCTCGCACTCATTTGCGCCGGGCGGCTGCGCGCATGCGGCTGCGGACGCCCAGATCTTGAGCGGCACGAACCCCGTCGACCAAAGCGGCAGCGCAGGAACGGCGCGCGCCAACGGAGAGTCCGTCGACCAGCGCATCGCGCGCGAGAAGAATCCGGCGGCGGGGCGCGGGCCATTACTACTCAAGTCCGGCAACTTCACGGCCGGCGGTATGGGCTACGACGTGCCCGGCTTCGTGTCGTACACAGGGCCGCGCCAGCCCGCTGCCTACACCGACTCGCCCTACCAAGCGTACTTGCGCATGGTGGGTGTGGCGGACAACAACAGCGCCGAGGCCGCGCTGATCGGCAAGCGGCGCCACAGTGTGAACGACATCTTGCGGGCCCAGATTCAAGCTCTGCTCTCGCGCAAGGACTTGACGAAGTCCGACCGAGATCGCCTGAACCAGCATTTCGCGGCGGTCCGCGACCTCGAGGTCGGTCTCGCTTCATCCTTGCCGGATCCGACGATTACCTCGATGAAAGCGGTCGACGCGCATCCCTACCAAGATGCGAACCACATCACGGTCATGCGCCTCGCCCACGAGCTGATGGTGTTTGCGATGTCCATCGACTACACGCGCTCCGCCGTGCTGCGCATGGGCGACCGCATCGACCTTTACCACTTCAAGCTCGCGGACGGCAGCACTTCGCCCGAGTATCATCTTTGCTCGCACCGTCAGGGTGGCGCGATTTCACAGGATGTTTGCGCCCAAGCCGACCGGATCCAAATGGGCTGGTTCAAAGAGCTGCTCGACAAGCTCGCGGCCGTGTCGCTCGTCGACGGCAGCAAGTTGATCGACGCCGGCGTCACGATTTGGACGAATCAGCAGGCGAATGGCAACCACTCTTACAAGAACATTCCCTATGTCATTTGTGGCAACGCCGCCGGGTACCTCAAGACCGGTACCTTCGTCGACCTGACCGTTCCAGCGACGACCAACAGGATGCTCAACACGGTCTTGAACGCCGCGGGGGTACGCAAGAGCGACGGTAGTCATGTCGACGACTTCGGCGAGCCCGGCCAGCCGAAGGGCGAAATCCGGGAAATGCTGGCGTAAATGGTGAACGTTCAGGCGGCTGCCAACCTCGGACTACGCACGGCTGCCGGGCTCCTACTGCTCGCGCTGCCGGCGGCTTGCACGGCCGCAGCGTCCGGCGCTTCGCCTTTGCCAAGTGCGGCTGGCTCGAGCTCCACGGTGTCGAACCCCGCCGGGGGCAACGCGGCGAACGGCGGCAGTGGGGGTAACAGCGGTTCGCCTGGCGTCGCGCCCATGGGCTGCGACGGCCCTGCGATTCAACCCGGACGCACTCCGCTGCGTCGCTTGAATCACAGCGAATACGACGCCACCGTGCGCGACCTGCTGGCCGCTGCGCCTCAGTCACAGAGCTTTCCGCCCGACGAGCAAGGCGCCGGGTTCAGCAACAACGCCGACGCGCTGACGGTCTCGAGTCTTCTTGCCGAAGGTTACCTGAACGCCGCCAAAGGCATGGCTACCAGCGCCGTTGCGCAGCTCGACATGCTGTCGAGCTGCGATTCGGTCGCATTGGGTGAAGCCGTGTGCGCGGAGCGCTTCGTGCGCGATTTCGGCAAAAAGGCGTTTCGACGCCCGCTTGCGGAAGAAGAAGTGACCCGCTACGTGGCGCTTTACAAGGTGGGCCGCGACGGCGGCACCTACCAAGACGGCATCGCGACCCTGCTGCAAGCCTTTCTCCAGTCGCCACACTTTCTCTACCGAGTCGAAAACGCGCCCGCTGCCGGCGCGAGTCCCTCGCCCGTCGGCGCTTACGAGATGGCAACGCGCCTGTCCTACTTTCTTTGGGGCAGCCTGCCGGACGCGGCGCTGTTCTCTGCCGCCGATACCAATGGCCTTTCGACGCCCGAGCAGCTCACCGCTCAGGTCCAGCGCATGCTCCAAGATGCGCGGGCGAAGACGAGCGTTGCGACGCTGCATCGCGAGTGGCTGGAGCTGACGAGCGCGCTCGAGGCTCCCAAGGCTGCCAATCTTTATCCCGCGTGGAATCCGGGCCTGGCCGCCGACCTCTTCACGGAGAGTCAGCTCTTCATCGACGACGTATTTTGGAACGACGGCAAAGTGAGCAGCCTGCTGTCGTCCACCTCGACCTTCGTCAACGCGTCGCTGGCCGGGTTCTATGGCGTGCCCGTGCCGAGCGCACCGGCGGCCAACGGCTTCGCCAAAGTCAGCCTGGCGGGACTACCGCGGGCGGGCCTGCTGACGCAAGGGACGTTCCTCGCGGCTCACGCGGGGCCCGATCAGTCGTCGCCTGTCCGGCGCGGCAAGTTCCTGCGCGAGCAGCTGTTTTGCCAGACGGTGCCGCCGCCACCGAACGACATCGTCATCATGCCGCCCACGTACGACCCTAGCTCGTCCACGCGTGAGCGCTTCGTCGCCCATGAAAAGCAGCCCATCTGTGTGGCGTGCCACGCGCAGATGGATCCGCTCGGCTTCGCCTTCGAAGGCTACGACGCGACAGGAGCTTTTCGCACGATGGACGGACCGCACCCGGTCGACGCGCATGGTTCACTGGCCGGCACCGATGTCGATGGCGATTTCAACGATGCCCTCGGCCTGATTGCGCGCCTTTCCACGAGCAAGGACGTCGCCGCTTGCGTTGCAAAGCAGTGGTTTCGCTTCGCCAACGGTCGCACCGAAGACGAACACGACAGCTGCGTGCTCGGCAAACTGACTCAAACCCTGACACAGAACCAGTACGACATGCGCTCGCTGCCGCTCGCGATCGTACTCAGTGATACCTTTCGTTACCGCGGCCCGGTGGGAGAAACGCCGTGAAGCAACCAGGTTCCGTGCCATTTTCACGACGTAGCGTCCTGCGCGGGCTGGGCGGCGCCACGTTGTCGCTGCCCCTGTTCGAAAGTTTGCTCTCGCAGGGCGAGGCCAAAGCAGCAGCCGGCGCATTCCCCAAGCGCCTGGTCGTGTTCTTCACGCCTAACGGCACCCTGCCCGCGGCCTTTTTCGGACCTGGCGGTTCGACTGACCTGACGCTCGGCGAGATTTTGGCACCGCTCGCGCCGCACAAGCAAGATCTGCTCGTGCTCGACAACCTCGACAACAAAGCCTCCATGCAAGCGTCTGGCGACCCACATGGCGTCGGCATCGGCTGCATGATCACGGGTCAGAAGCTGCTCACCGGGGCGCAGGCTCAGGGCATGTCGAGCGGCGGTTGGGCCGCAGGCATCTCGCTCGATCAGCACGTGGCGGCGCAAATCAGCCAGACCACGAAGACCAAGCTGCCTTCGCTCGAGCTCATCGGCAAGAGCATCTCCGGCAGCATCTTTTCGCGCATGTCCTTTTTGGGAGCGGGGCAACCGGTCGCTCCGGAGCCGAGCGCGCAGCTGGCGTTCGATCGCGTGTTCGGCTCGCTGGGTCTCGACGCGGGCGCGCAAGCGCGCCAAAATGCCCTACAGAAGAGCATTCTCGACAACGTGCTCGGCGAGTTGAACGCGCTCGGCCCGAAGCTGTCGGCCAACGACAAGGTGAAGCTCGACGCCCACGCCGCTGCGCTGCGCGACATCGAGGCCCGCTTGCAAACGACCGTTAGCGCGGGCGGCGCCTGCAGCGTGCCGACCCGCCCGACCGTGGTGGACGCGCCGCCCGTGACGTACGACCCCTACGCGGCGAAAGACGCCGGCGCCGAGGTCATCAACTCCGCCAACGACGTGAAGTTTCCCGACACTATCAAGGCGCATTTCGACATCATCGCTCACGCCTTTTCTTGCGACATCACGCGCGTCGCGAGCTTGATGGCCGCACCCTCGCGCAGCGACGTGGTCATGAGCTGGCTGGGGCTCACTGCCGCGCACCACGAAGCGTCACACATGAGCGACGCGCAAGGCGCGCCGATCTTGACCAAGGTGAACAGCTGGTACGCGCAGCAACTGGCGGACTTCATCACCACTTTGAAATCGATCAAAGAGGGCCCTGGCACGGTCTTCGACAACACCGTGATCTTGTGGTGCAACGAGCTTGCCGTGGGCAATATTCACAGCCACGTGCGGGTACCGTTCCTGCTGGCGGGCAGCGCCGGTGGCTATTTCAAGACCGGTCGCTACCTGAGCTTCCCCGCAGGAACTCCGCACAACAACTTGCTGACGTCCGTTGCGCTGGCCATGGATGCGCCGCCGCCCAACAACAAATTCGGTGACCCGACGTTCTGCACCGGTCCGCTGCCGGGGCTGACCGCTTGAGCTCGAGGGCAGGCGCGCACGTGACGACGATTTGCGGGACACGGATTGGGCGCGGGGCGGGCATAGTTGAGATCAGAGCCTCCAGGTCCATGTCGCGCCCGCTGGGCGGCGCTGAACTTTCTTTGCTGAGCATGGACTGTAGCGGTCCCATTGCAACAATCTGGAATTGGCGTGATTTGCGGCTCAAAAGCGGCACGCTGCGAAGCACACGTTGAACAGTAACTGGACTTTCGGAGGCCTCATGGCGAGACGATTTTTGACGAAGATGGGACCGGCCACGATCGCCGTCGCCTGTGTTGCTGCCGCTGGCTGCACCGGCACCATCGATGGGGCCTCGGCGCAAGGAACGAAGTCGGGCCCCAATGGTCCCGGCGCCGTCGGCCCTTCGAGTGGCTCATCTGGCGCAGGGACGACCGGGATGGCAGGCGCGACAGGGATGAGCCAACCAGCGGGCACAGGCACAACGGACCCGTTGTCGCAGCCGGTTGCCAACCTGCACAAGCTGACGATCGCGGAGTTTACCAACAGCCTGCACGATCTGCTGGGCAGTGATGCCCCTGTTGCGGCACAGCTCGAACCCGATCAGCAGCTCGATGGATTTCGTTCGGTCTCCGCTTCGCTGGTGGCGGTCTCGCCGACGGGCGTCTCGCAATACGAGACAGCGATCGACGCTGCGACGAAGTTCGCGTTCGCCAGCGCGACCCAAGCCGCCAAGGTTCTGTCCTGCGTGCCTACCGGTGTGACTGACGCGGCGTGCCCGCTCAGCCAGGTCTTGAGCACTTTTGGGCGGCGTGCGTTTCGGCGCACCCTGACAGCAGCTGACGTAACCCGATACGTCGGCGTGGCAACGGACATCGCGCAGGGGCCAGGAGGCACCCTGCTGCTCGGGCTCGGGT
>Ga0307508_10003382_pt1 | contig 16163 bp, 24 predicted proteins | sample 9_EM_MG_FD_203089 | JGI IMG/M metagenome (GOLD analysis project Ga0307508, IMG submission 203089) | Populus trichocarpa ectomycorrhiza microbial communities from riparian zone in the Pacific Northwest, United States - 9_EM | ecosystem: Host-associated > Plants > Roots > Unclassified | place...
CTGGGGCGAGCTCTGAAAGAGAGGAGTATTACCGACCCAACAGCAGCCAGGTGGTAACTCAAGGTTACCAAAGGGAAAGGGGATGAGTGGCAGCCTCAGACGGGGGTCTGGTCACATCCCTGAGAGGCGTCAAGGTTATCCTCCGCGACACCCATACTAAAAGCTACTAGTTGCCATATACCAGCAAAAATGTCAACTTTTTCTGGGTACAATATAACTCACGAGCGGTCGTGCAGGACGCGCGAGGCGGAACGGGTCCGGTGGGTATATGAGGGGAGCCAGACCATCTGTCAGTTGTTTGAAGAAGATCGGACCTTAACTTGTTAAGTTACAGAGACGTATTCTTCAGTTAACTGCGATTGCTGCGGCACTTGTACCGACGTCACCAGACATTCCTGGGAGCATCTAGACTCATAGATTGCGACCACGGATGCACCTGAGAAGCATTTAGCCAGTAAGGGCTGCGATCAGGAGCATGAGGGTGACGACGCCTACAAGGGGGTGCAAACGAAGATTGTTCGCAAGCACTCAGATCGAAGATCTTCTGGGTCCATACCTATCAATCAGTGCCACGTCCCAATCAACCATATCTCCCTCGGACGAGGAGGGATGCTGTTGTGTAACACCGAGGTATTGCGCTTCCCGAGTTAACCCGAGGGCGGACGGCCAAAGAGTCGGCGCGACATTTAAAGAGCGCCAGTTTCCTATGTAGAGAGGCATCAGCAATGATCAGTCAGAAGTTGAGCCTTAACAATATTACATTGTTTCTGGGATCAACTCTCTAGTGATATTTCGAACACGAATCTCTTAGTGAATTTCCCACCCGCTCCCGTGCGAATCCTTCGGGACTACACAGTTGCTCCGCTGCCATCATACAAGTGTTGCCCGCTCAAGGGTGATAGACTGTTGGTGACCACCTGGGCGATTGTGCCGTTGGTGAAACACCCGAGTGTTACAACCTACCTCTCGGGCATTTTTGAGGAAGTTGAAACGAGAGTGCCAGGGGTGAAGGCGCTGTCTTTCGCGGACGACATATCATGGTGGGCGGAGGACAAGAATGAGAAAGAGGTGGTGGAGGAACTTGCAGAAGCATCAAAGGCGGCAGTGTCATGGGGGGAGGAGAATGGAATAGCCTTCGATCACAGCAAGAGTGAGGCAGTACTGTTTAGCTGAAGAAGGAAGGCGACCAATGAAACGATCAAAACGGAGCAAAGAGAAATCCCTTTCAACACTGAGGCGACACGGTGGCTTCGCATATGGTTAGATTCTCACCTCTCACTGAGGGACCACCAGAGAATGATGATGAACAAGGGAAGGAAGGTGCTAGCCAGGCTGAAGAGGCTAGCAGGGCAGATGGAACTGATGTCAGACAACTACCACAAAGTCATGACCGCGTACGTGCAGTTGGTAGTGATGTATGGTACTGAGCTGTGTTGGAAGGGAGAAGGAAAGCCAGGGATGAGCGGTGGAGCTGGAGAACTGCAGAAGCTAGTCAACCAGGAGGCACGAGCAGTTACAGGATGCTTCCGCACAACGAACTTGGGAGCGCTAACAATGGAGTCCAGACTTAGGCCAGCAACAGCCCAGTTGGACAACAGGCAAAGACAATTTACAGCCCAGCTCCTCAGCCTCCCAGCAGGCAGCGAAGCCAGGGGGATCATGGGAGCTCACTCAGCAATTGGGAGGAGGCTGGAAGCATCAATTGGATACTCAGGAAGAGTGGAGGGAACCGAAATGGTGAGCAGGCCAGTAAAGACGGATGCAGTCAGGATAGTCGAAGAACAGAAGAGGGCAATTGAAGAGGCAGAGAAAGACAGGGAGGGTCTAACCATCTTCACCAACGGGTCGAGACTTGAGAGTGGAGCAACTGGATACGGCATGGCATGGAAGGCAGGCAACCGGTGGGTAGGAGTGAAGGCGCACATCGGCTACAACCAGGAGGCCTTCGATGTGGAGTGTGCAGCATTGGCGAGAGTGTTGGAGGTGGCAGCAAGGAGACGAACGGGACCGAAGGCAGTCACCATCTTTACTGACTTGCAAGCGGCGATGGCCAGGATCGCATCAGAGGAACCGGGCCCCGCCCAACGATACGTACGGCAGACAAGAGAATGGATAAAGGAGCTAAGGAAAAGGGACCGAAACCTGCGAATCGAACTACACTGGTGCCCTGCCCACAGTGGAGCCACAGGGAATGAGGAAGCAGACAAGTGGGCGAAGCAGGTAGCAGAGGAACCGGACGCACAAGGGGTTGAATGGATGGACTATAAGGATAGATACGGGAGGTGGTCGATGCCGCTCCCCAGATCTCTAGCCAATCTGAAGCAGGACATTTCGGAAAAGAAGTGGGAAGAGGCATGGATGTGGTCAAAGAAGAGGGTCAGAGGAAGGAAGTACCTAATGCCGAAAACAATACACCAGAACAAATTGGTAGCGCAAAGCTCGAAGAGGCTGGCAGGGAGGTACCATCAACTCAGAACCAGGCACTGCCGCACAGGACAATAACTGAAGTGGACGAAGAACTCCAACACGGCGGAGTGCGGGTGGTGCTGGTACAGGACGCAGACATGAGAACACCTGTTCAAAAACTGTGACAGGTGGAGGATGCAACAGAAGATTATGTGGGCGGAGATACGGAAGAAGACAGGGAGAGGAAAGAACTGGTTTACGATTAAGGAAATGTTCGCGGATGAGCGGTGCACTGGAGCAGTCTTGGATTTCTTGAGAACGACGAGGGTGGGGGCAAGGACAGGGCCACCAGACCCGGGGGGGGAGAGGGAGGAGGGGGATACACAGTCTCCTTAGTTACGCTTTCTTTCTGTCTTTCTCTCTTTCCTTCCTCTTTCCTTTCCTACTGTCTTTCTCTCTCTTTCCTTCTTATCTTGGGACAGGCCGGGCGGGGGCAGGGGGAGTCACCGCGAGCCGCTGGCAGACTGTTCGAGGGCGCAGCGGACGGTGAACGGGAAAGGACTGTATATAATATCGTCATGATCCAATAGGGTCGCACACGATCAATGAAGCATCATCATCAAAAACTTGTAGCAGCTCCGCTTCGATGTTTTTGTTGGAAATGCTTCTCGCCGCCGCACTCAGGAATGAATGACGAGAATGGAATGGATGAGGAGGCTGGAATGGATGACGAGGCTGGAATGGATGACGAGGCCGGAATGGATGACAACGCAGGAATGGATGACGAGGATGGAACGGAGGACGAAGTTTAGGGAAGGTGACATCGGCAGGCCGGTGTATATAAAGTCTCTGTTTTTCTTGTCTCTCGTTCCTTCTTAATAAATCACTTCAACAATACTCAACTTACTCATTATTCTTCTTCTTCTTCACTCTCCCGCTCACTGCTCTCTCACTATAAGACCCGATAATATCTCTCGAATTTTAAGAGGTTTCCGGTTCCTCTAACAAAACCGTGCTTTCCGTCCTTCTAGCGTAGGCGAGGGCTTTGGTGAGCTTCCGTCCAATCACAGTTCGGGTACCGACGGTCTCCCGTGTCTAGCCGTGGCAGGCCTAGTAGCCGTAGCCCAAACCGTCGTTGTTGTCTATTCTCCAGCTTCACTGTCGCAGCCCGGAGTCCTGACTCCATCGAGAGAGCACCCAGGTTGGTGGTCCGGAAGCAGCCAGTTGTTGCTCTTGCCTCCCGATTGACCAGTAGCTGCAGCTCGTTTGCCTGGCCGGAGGTGCCCCGGATATGGTCTCCCTTCTACCACAGTTCCGATCCAAATATGGCAACAGACTGAATGCATGCCATCATGCCTTTCTGCGGTTGGCTGGTAACAACCCCATCTGGCCTGCGAGCCGACACAGCCTTGCCATTGCCTTCTTTCCGCCCTTCAGCCGGATAGTATGATGGTCCTTGAGCGTGATCTGGGAGCCAAGCCATATTCCCAACCACCGCATTGCCTCCTTGTTGAATGGGACAGTGATGGCGCCAACCTTCACTGTTGCTGCTGGAGTCGTCTACTTCCTGCGGAAAATCGCCGCCTCGGTTTTTCCGTGGTCGAAAGCTACCCCATTTCGTGCTGCCCTATCAATGGACGCTGCTGCCGCCTCAGCCAGCGTGGCTGACACTGCCTCGTCGTTGGCCCCGTCAGCCCACCACCCAATGTTTTTTAAATTTTTTGTCGGGTCTGAGTGAGAGTGAAGGGAGACAGTAATGAGTATTGATTGAAGCGATTGGAGAGAATACAAGACAAGGAGAATAAGGACATTATATACACCGGCCTGCCGATGTTGACCTCCCCCATCATTCATTCCGGCCTAGTCAGCCATTCCGGCTTCGTCATCCATTCCGGCCTCCTCATCCATTCCGAGCGCAGCAGCGAGAAGTATTTCGAACAATGTTGTCCACAAAGGATAAACCCTGGATGCCTAGTACTGCTGCTTCCACCTCGTCAAAGATGCCCGATAGGTACGTAACGAATAAGATCGGCGCCGCTGGTGACCCCTGTGGGATATCAGTGGCCACAGGAGCCTCCCCCGTTTTGCCGTCGAGCACGAGTTTCACCTGACGGTCCGACATAAAGCTGCCAGTCCACCTGATAAGATCTGGTTCGATTCCGAGCGCTTCCATGCGCCTGCCCACCCGTGCCCCGCCGATATCGTTGATGTTGGAAATGCTTCTCGCGCGTTGTTTAGATTTGGCACTTGAGCCTTAGAGTTTGTTGAGGACACGATTGCGTAAGGCGCAAGCGGGGAAGTGTCAGCGGAGGATATTTGTTCCGCGGGTTCTTTCTCTTCTCCTTCTACTATATACTTATCGAATACTACAACGAAGTTGTGAACCACTCGAACTACAAGAATCGATACGCCTTGTGTTTTCTCATCTCATACTGCATTAAGACTGATCGAACTCCTATCATTCATTTCTATCCTCATTACTAATTGGTATTCTTTCAACAGTTGAACGCCGACTCGACATCCGTGGTAGCCCCCCGCTGGCCCCCCCTGCTCCGCCTCTCACTCCCGCAGTCCCGCTTCCGGCACCTTGCCACCGTGTCCTCCTCAGCCGGTGCCCGCCTTTTCACATCTGTGGCAGAGAGGAAGTCCAGCACCGCCTGACCGCACCTCCCATCGGCTAGGAGGCCCCGGATCTTCCACCGACTCTCCCACTTCCCAGTCTCCTTCTGCACCTCCCACAGAATTTTCTGTTGGGCTGTCCACTCCGAACACACCTTGAAGAAGAGGTGCTCCCGAGTCTGGGTCTGGTACCGGTACCACCAGCACTGAGGGGTGGGCCGGTCTTTCGTCTAGTGAAGGTACTACCCGGTCAGGCAGTGTCCCGTCTTGATCCGGTAGAACCGCGAGGCAATCCTCTTGGTGCTCCCAGCCACCGTCCGGCTTTTGGTTTTTCGGCAATCGATGTTTCGTCTTGGTGGTCCGGCCTCCAGCCCATTGCCGCGCCTCCGCCCACTTCTTCTCGGAGATCTCCCGCCCGAGGTTCGCGAGAGACCTTGGGAGAGGCATCGCGCGTGCCTCAGCCCGCTCCGAGCAGCTCAACCATTCCACCCCACGGGTGTCTAGCTCCTTTGCCGCAATCTTTGCCCAATGTCGGTGTTGGAAATGCTTCTCGCGCGTAGTTTAGATTTGGCGCTTGTGCCTTAGAGTTTGTTGAGGACGCGATTGCGTAAGACGCAAGCGGAGAAGTGTGAGCGGAAGATAATTGTTCCGCGGGCTCTTTCTCTTCTTCTTCTGTTCCATAGTCATCGAATACTACAAAGAAGATGTAAACTACCGGAATCCAGATGCCTTGTGCTTCCTCACTTCATACAGCATTCAGACTGATCGAACTCCTATCGTTCATTTCTATTCTCATCGCTAATCGGTATTATTTCAACAATCGGCCTTTCCATTGCAGGCGATTCCCTTCGGTGAAAAGATTTGTACAACAGTTGATTTTGACGGTGCGGAAACACGTCCGCGTCAGGATCGCCGGTGGGCCGGGCACCACCGGATCTCGATGATGATGCCTGGCCGAGCCCTCCGCAGCGCGGCGATGCCTCCTCGCCTGGAGCGCGCACTGCTGGCCTGGGCACGGCTCCTCCGAAGCCATCCATCTGATGGCGGCTCCGTGAAGATTGCGACCCGCCCCGGCGACAACCTGCGCATTAGGTGTGCCGGTGACATCACACTTGTGTCCCAGTGAGCATGTTTTGTTGGTATCCCGCCACCACTTCTTTATTGTTTGTCACTCGTCCAACACAACGGCGAATCATAGGTGATAGATTTCCTTTCACCACCGGCGGACCACCAGAGGTCGCGACAAACAGCGAACAGGAAACAACTCTACATAAAACCGCCATCATCCGACAGGGTCGCATGCGATCAATGAATCGTCGTCATCATCCTTTCACCACTGACCGGTTGTGGCGGAAATTCAGTTCATGTTCTCTCCCTCATTCTTCTACTTCATAAGGCTGTCCTTCATGCACACTGTATGGTTACCTCCGCTCCGACTTGGCAGCCAACTACAGCTTCCGTGCATCATTTGTTCGCTGACACACTTTCAGACGCTACCCAGATCTTTTCCCGGAGAACCATTGCTTCCAAGAGACGTGGGCCTTCGTGATGTTAGTGGCCTTGTATGGCCATAATAGCTCAGAAGAGTGCTTAAGCTGTGTGGCGCGTTTGTCTAGCAAGACCCCTGCCGGAAATTTGGGTCGTTGGGTGGTAGCTCTGCTCTGGCACTGGGAAATGGAATGGAATCGATGGGGGTTCGATTGGGGGTTTCTCTTCTGGCAACCTTGGTTTTCGCTATGGTATATCAAATGAACGTAGGTAAGAGGGTTGAATTGATGGCGTTCTTGGGGAACGGCGCTTCTCACGTGATAGCCTCCTATCGCGTCGTTGCTCAGGATTCGTGTCTAGCTCTTCTAGGTACATAGCCAGTTGAAGCACCCGAACTCGGAAATCTCTGAGTCCTCCAGGCTATCTGCTTGTCCCGGTATATGAAAATGGTATGAAATCTTCGGATCTCCTGAACATCGGCTCTGTTTTCTGTATGCTTGGCCTTCGCCATGGTACATGGCGGGACGCAGACAATGGGATTGGATATTCCGGTTTTTCGGGAGCTCCGCTTCTTTATAAATTCCAGTTTCATGCCATTTTTCTGTTACGCGTCGTGTAAATTGAGATGGTGAATATTTGCCAGGCTCCACGTACATGCCAACTCGCTGAGTAGGCCATTAGTTTATTTTTCCGCGGATCTAGCTACATCACCTCACTCGTCCATTACAACTCCCAGCCACCTCCAGTAACCACCCGATTGATCACAAGCAGCAGGCTGTGTGCGAAATTTGTTTCACTTCACAACCGGTCGCCGACCAACCCACCACGTCCAACCAAGAACCACCACCACCACCACAGCCACATCCGAGCCTTCCCCAAACCGCCTATCTCACCACCAAAGAGAGACCTTCTGCAAGGACGAATAATGAATGCGCACTTGATTTTCGTCCTGCACATCACCCTGCTTTGTTTGGTGGGTAAAACTGCTGCCAACGCTCGCGGTACGATCTCTCCCTCGATAGCTACAAGATTTGGCCATTCTCTGACACCACGAACGCCACAGATGTTCTTCTCGAAGAGGCACAATTTGTCTTTGGCCTCTTTGTCGTCCTCATCCTCATTGCGTTGCATATCCTGTATCTTGACCGAGTTGTTAAGGTGCGTGTTCAGCTTCGTTAACTGGATACGTGGCGGACTGGTGGGTCGTTAGGATACTGCATACTTTGTGCTCTAGGAAATGCGATAGAATCGTGGGGTCTTCTTGTCTAAGTGCTTTTGTTTTCAGCACGATTTGGGAATTGGAATGGTACATCCAGGAACCTAAATCTTTGGACCGATTTGATCGGATTTTTGGGAAATTTGGTTTTCTGGTGATTTCGGTGTCATGGCCCGTTGCAGTTGCCCGCTGTCCGACGGGGATGCAGGTATTGCCATTCTTGCGGTGATCTGGTAGCGATTGTGTTTCCACGCAGGCAGGCGCGTCCAAGTGATAACCCCACCGCAACTTCACATCACTGCCATAACTTTTCTACCCACCACCGCCCACTGACACGACCGACCACACTCCACCGCAACGGCTGCCACCGAGATATAGCTCTTTCGGGGAAAAAGACCCCCCTAATGTCAAAAAGCGCTAACGTTCGGAAATGGATATCGCCGACATCTGCTTGATGTGTTTCTTCGTCAAGACCGTCGTCAAGGGACAGGGTATGAGTCTCTCTGCTTGGCCAGTCAGTTTTATCTGCTCGCTGACACATACCCCAACGCTTCCCAGAGTTCGACCTGCAGGAGATCCAATTCTTCAACGGGCTGTGGATTCCACTCGTGCTGGTCACCATCCTCGGCCGAGGCACAACCAGAAGAATGCCTGACATTCGTCTCTAGCTCGTCCAGGTACATAGGCGAGCTGTAGGTCCGGGATGCTGGGAGGCAGCTCTGCTCAGGCCACTGGAATTGAGTGGAATAGATGAAATTTTCTTAGGGTTCTTGACACTTGAAGGCGCCGCGCGGGACACAAAAATCGGATACAATCAATCGGGTGTATCAGCAAAATAGGTTTCTTGTGCACATTGCTTGGGATTCGAATTCAGTTCGTCAAGAAAACCGGAAGGCACATTACACTTGGGGCATCACTTGGACTTCCTAGCGATTTCTGTGTTGGGTACGGGAAACGGGACAGAATTATGGGGTCGTCTTGACATCAAGCTTTGTGATTCACTACCCCACCTGGGGCCATGAGCTCCACCACCAGAACGCAGTTGCCACACCCTCTTGTCATACCTTTCAGTTCTGTCACCCCAAACCTCGATGCCCGATTGACCGCTATCCAGATTTGCCGCCTCTCCCTCCGCGCCCCTTATGAAGTTAAAGCTGGTGAGCGACCATGTACTGTCCTTCTCTTTCTCTCCTCTGGGCTCCTGTATTAGCACCAGATCCAGTCTCATCCTTAATGCTGACTCCAGATTGTTGGAGGTACTTCTCGCCGCTCCGGCACGGCATGCCGACGGAGGATTAGGCGACGCCATAATTGAGAGGCGCCGTAGCAACACTGTGGCAACGGGTGGGGCTACCGGGTACTCAGCGGTGCGGAAGCGGGGCCTAACTTGGGCGGGCGCCAAAGTGCATATGGGAAACAACCAAGAGGCCTATGATGCAGAGTGCGCCGCTCTTGCCCATGCACTGGAGCTGGCAGCGCAAAGAAGCACAACCCCGGAACGAGTCGCCATCTTTTCGGATGCACAGGCAGCCATCAGGCGGATGGCATCGGACGAGCCTGGCCCCGGGCAACAGTACGCCCTCCAGGCGCGGAAACACATCGCCACGCTGCGCAGGGCCAGGAAGGGCATCGTCATCGAAATCCGATGGTGCCCAGCCCACAAGGGAGTCGCTGGCAACGAGAAGGCCGATGAATGGGCAAAGATTGCAGCAGGGGTGCCGAACACCCGTGGGGTGGAATGGCTAAGCTCCTCAGGCCGAACGGAAGTGCGGGCGGCACCTCTCCCACGAACCCTCGCCAGCCTCAAGCGGGAAATCTCGGAGAAGAAGTGGGCGTAGGCACGTCAGTGGGCCGGAGGTCGGACCTCGAAGACGAAGTACCGCATGCCGAAGAGCCAGAGACCCGATAGCGTGGTGGCCGACAGCACCAAGAGGCTCGCCTCGAGGTACTACCAGTGAAGCCGGGACACGCCCGCACAGGACAATACCTGCACTGGACTAAGGCCCGCCCCGAGGCCCAGTGCTGGTGGTGAAAGTGCCCCTCGCAAACGAGAGACCACCTCTTCAAGGTGTGTCCGGAATGGAAGACGCAGCAGAAGACTCTGTGGGCGGAGGCACTGAAGGAGACCAAGAGGTGGAAGAGCGGGTGGACGGTCCGGGACCTGATGGCAGATGAGAGATGTGGGCAGGCAGCGCTGGACTTTCTCTCCTCTACGGACGTGGGGAGGCTGGTGCCGCTGCTAAAAAAGGAAGATGACGCCGGAAGCGAGGTGTCTGAGTGGGAGCTCCGGGAGTGGCGGCAGCGGCATGAGGAATGGGAGGGAGAGGGGGAGGCGCTGGGTGCCGGGGACGATATGAGCGATGGGGAGGAACTTCCGCTGTTCCTTCCCACCCCTCCATTCATGGCATCGGCAGGCGAGGAGTAGGGGACGGATCGCGCGTTTCTTTTGTTCTCTCCTTTGTCAATTTCTTTGGACGCGTCTACTTTCTCTGGGGACAGTCCGGGCGGAGGGCAAAGGGGAGCTTGCAACGAGCCGCCACCGCGCGGACTGCGGACAGGAAAACCGGACAAAATGTACGCCGCCATGATCTACATAGGCCGAATGCGAGTATGATTAAAAAAAAAAAAACTGTGGCAACGGGAGCAAAGCTGTGTTGCAAGAGGGCCAGATTGGGATTAGCATCGTGTAACGGCTAGGCGTTCTGTACTTGGTTCTTCTTCGTTCTTTCTTTCTTTATCTAATATATGAAGATATTAGATAGAAATCGAGCGCCGTTTTCTTGAATTGATCTATCTTGGCCCGCCTCACCACCATCTCGACTCAATAGACTGCTAAGCTGTAACATCTCCTCATCCCGCCGTGAACCCTCTCTCACTCTCTGATTCGGTGCTCATCTGGTGATTTCTCAACACAGAACCCGTTCCACTACCCGTCCCCTCCTCGCGCAGTTGTGCTGGAGCACGACCAGACCGGCGCGTCGGAGGCCTGCCTTTATTCGGCTTCAGCTGGAGTGGTGCCACTTGATTCCGGTTTGTATGCCAACCCACGTTCGTCAGTGTCCTCACTCCAGTACGCCGGCTGCCTGTCTCCCGGAACGCAGTGTGGCTGTGATAGTGGTAGCGAGGTGGCCGACCGCCTAGGTGACTCTGCTGCCACCATTGGCCGCCTGGTGGCCTCCCCCTCCTTTTCAGGTACTGCGGCTGTTCTGTCACCATGAGCGATGGCGATGGTCGCGCTTTTAGCCTACTCTTACTGTCCTGTGCTGGCTGGTTTCCACTGCAGTTGGCGCACTTCACCGCAGTGTGGGTGCACACCTTTCTAGCGCTGCCGCAGGTCACTACCTCACGGGTCTGAGATGCCATAAAACTCTCTCTGTACGAAGACGCAGTATGAGTGTGGGGAGTCACCTCCCTTGCTGGAAAGACACCTTTGGAAGTTCGGACAAGAGCTGAAGTCTGGTCAGAATGCCAAAGAATCCCCCCAGTGACGCCATTGCTCTGATTCTGAAACACAACTACGAAAATTCAAGTCGTTAAAATCCGGACATGGATATCTGCCTTCAAACTATACCCGACGTCGAGGACTACCCCAAACTATCTTTAAGATAGCAAAAACTTACCTCAGACTTTGTATTTGTCCGACTAAGCCTTCAGGTTAGCTGGCCAAGTGCGTCTTGCTGACGTTATTAAATGCCGACTTGACGTCCATAAACAGTGCGCCTGCCACCTTCTTTGCCGCCCACGCCTGCGGGGTGCGGTTCATCAAGACTGCCACTGCATCCATGCAGGGCCGCCATTTGTGACATCCATACTGGCCATCATGTAGCCGCGCTTGCGTTCCAGGTGGTGGGCAATCAGGTGGGCTGCCGTGTGCTCGACAAGTTTGCCGATGACATCCAGAAGCGAGATGACCTGGTATGCCCTCACCTTAGTGGACTCTAATAACTCACTTAAGAGGCACACTTTTCGGCGGCAAACATCGTCTTGGCGCCGCTTTGCCATCTTAGCGCGGCCTTAGTGCGGTCTTGGTGCGTGTCAGCGCCTCTAGCGCGATATCAAATTGGCAGGGGTGGGACAGGAGTTGGGAACGAGGTCGCGAGCACTTCGAGGTCACCCACATGCCACGCGCTCAATTTTCTATTTAGATATACATGCTAGAACTCTCCACCCTACCAAAGAAAGTCATACTCAACTCCGTCATCCTCATCAGATTCCTCTGCGTCAGTAATTTGTGGGAATTCTACTACCGTATTATCTCACGCAAGACGCTTGGATTTTTTGGCGGTAAGCGCCGTCTTGGCGCCGAGTGGGCGCGCACTAACGCGCACCAGCGCGCTTCGGGACTAGCGCAATAATCGCGCCAAGTTCAATTTTTCGAATTTCTAGACTTATCAATCTAAGTATCTACGTACCAAAGAGGGCCGCCCCTTGGCTGGAGGAACATGCCACTAAAGATTTCCATCCTGCCAACAAAAGTCATACTCAACACCATCATCATCATCAGATTCCTCTGCGTCCATGATTTGTAGGAACTGTAACACATAACGTAGTAGCGCAGGTAGTAAACCAGACCTAGATGTGAATCAGAGCACACTGATTCACTGGTCTAGCCGCTTCAAGCAAAATGGCAATACCACAATCACCATCATCACAACCGCAACCACAAAACAAGTCGTCCGTATCATGTTCTGTTACACCCTAAGTGTAACAAGTGGGTCTGGATAGGTACCTAATCATGTGATCACTTTTGTGTGCCCCAAAATCATGGGCCAGGAAGCAGTACGGCAGAGTAAAGCACCCTCGGCATAGGCACTGGCTAGGGTGGCGTACTAGGGTAATTGCCTAATACCGCTACGTCATTTCAACCCGGGTAGGCAGAACTCTGTAGCTGCTGCATCAGGTTAAAGATAAGTGAACATGCAAGTCGCACGCCATAAGCGGGGCTTCTGTCGTAAGGCAGGTCTGAGAGAGTCTAGGCAGGAGATAAGAAACCAGAGTTAAAACTCTCAGCCATAAGGTTCGGCCAAGAAACTAACTCCGGTGTGGAGCCGGTTACAAACCACCAAGGGGTGACAGCCAAGGATGCCACATCAGCGGAGGTGGGGAAAACAGTCCCGGCTGTGGAAGAAGACACCAGAAGCGAGGTGTCGGAGTGGGAGCTCCAGGAGAGAGCGGAGCAGGAGGAGGAGAGGAGGGCGGAGGCGGAGGCATTGGGGATGGAGGTAGAGGCGGCCCCGCTCTTCCTCCCCACCCCCACCTTCATGGCATCGGCGGAGGCGGAGTAGGGGACGGTCACGAATTTCCTGTCTCTCCTATGGGTTTTTTTTTTTTTTTTTTTTTTCGAGGGATAGGCCTGGGCGGAGGGCAAAGGGATGCTTGCACGGCGCCGCCTGAGCGCGGTTTGCGGCGGGGAAACGGTAGTTGTAATCTCGTCATGATCTACCTAGCTAGGTCGCACACGAGTAATGAATGAACAAAAAAAAAAAAAAAAAAAAAAAGGATGCCACATCAGATGCTGAAGTGGAACCATGTCAGGAAACCTTGCCTAGAAAGGATCTAGTGCAAGGTGGAATACAGGGTCAGCAACCATTGATCCCCCTTCTTATCGCTAGGCACCGTACAGGACCAATCAAACCCAAGCATGGTCTCCCAACGGAGTTGGAGGGCGCGGGTCTTCTGAGGCAGCATCTGACGTCGAGCTCAGAGGGGAAGAGCAACGGAGCTCGACTCCCTCGGGCTACGAAAGGAACCTTAGGAAGGATCACGTGACCATGTGCCGGAAAATATATCTAGGAGGAAAAACCCACAGAAAGCAACTTGAGAGAAACCATCCACACGAACACACTGAAGAATACCGAACACCGAACACCGAATCTAAGATTATTCCGTTGTGAATTGTCGAAATAGAACCTGACTCTATTCTCACTCTATCTTCACCTCTGTGTACCTACTCCCAGGTGTCACACTATAATCTTAGTTTCTAAGTCACCTTCATTTTACCACAATGTCGCACACCTCCGATTTCAACATGCTCCGACTCGAAGCGCGGCGGGATCTCCACCAGATCACTGACGGAACTGACCTGACTAAACAGGCGGTAGAAAACACCAATCCCACCGGATAGATTAGGTCATTGGTCTACCAGCAAGAACAAGCGGAACGAGACCTCCGGCAGCTGAGGATGCGGCTCCACTTGCCGACATGTTTGTGTTGAATAAGTGCAGTTTCTTGTCGAAAAGGTGACTTTTTTGCCTTAGACTATAGTGTGAGACTGGGGTGCTAACGCGTCACTGGAGTCACAGTAGAATCGATGTATCTTAGTCAGGTTTTTCGATAATTCACAGCGGAATAGTCTAAGGGGTGTCATTACAGGTTCTCTCTCTGTCGTCCCCCTCCTTTGCGCGACGCGCCGGAGGTCTATAAGAGCGGGATCCTCTTGCGCTGCCGCTGTGCTCTATCCTTTGACCTTGTCTTCAGGAATGGAGAGACGTATAAGCGCATATGGATCCCACTCTTTGTTCTCAGTGCGCCACATATCCCACTCCTGCTGTTTCTCCTCAGCGCTACGTGCGTGCCCATTCCGTATCCTTTGTTCTCGGCGCGCAAACGTATACCAATTCCTTCTCTTTTCCTCAGTGCGTACCTCTCTCTCCCTCGGCGCGCAAGCGCATATCGATCCGTATCCTTTCTCATCGGCGCGTAAGCGCATTCCGGTTCCGTACTTCTATGTCCTCCAGAATTCACTCACGTATGCACCAGCCAAAGCCAAGATGAACGTGGGCCGAGGCCCAAAGCGTACTTGTCCTGACCGGTACCAACGACAAGATACGCCAGCTGGTGCCAACCTCATCGTTCCCATAGCTTTCATGGGTCTCACGGGTTCCGCTTTGCCGCCGCGGAGTAGTCCCCGGCAAACCACTTTGGCCGCCGAGGTCCTACTTCCACTCTTGCCTCCCGTCTAGACTCTCACGCTCCTTGTATTTTCCCAATTCCTTAGAGTAGGTATCAGGCTGTCACTTGTCTAACGCTGTCTGTGCCGTTGTTGTCCAGCGCTGCCGGCACCGTTGACGTTGGCGCTGTCGGCGCTGTCAACGTCCAGCGCTGTCGGCACTGTTGGCGTAGATGAGTGTGTCATTCGAGAGACCGTCGCTGTCGCGGAGTGGCATTCGCGAGACTGTCGACGTTGCAGGATGGCATTCGCAAGACCGTCGACGTTTGAAGAGTGTCACTCAAGAAACCGTCGCTGTCGCGGAGTGGCATTCGCGAGACCGTCGACGTTGCGGGTTGGCATTCGCGAGACCGTCGATGTTTGAAGAGTGTCACTCGAGAGACCGTCAACGTTCCGCGCCAAATATCTCTTTCATTCTTGTTGAGCTGTTAGCCCGTTGTACTAGGGTGTAACACCTACATCCTCTGATAGGAGGTAGTCGTGTCGAACGAGATAGGAGATGTGGGGAAGTTCATTCGGCCAAAATACCAGTCTTGTGATGTTAGAAAAATGCCAAGTGCACTAACCATAAACGTGCTAGCTTGGCTATTATGGTGCTTAAAGTGTGCCACTTAAGTGTGTTAACACAGTAGTCTGGCTTCCCAGGCTTCCGAATGACAACCCCCTTTGCCACCTTCCATATCTTGGGGTGGTATCTGTGGCGGATACAAGCCCATACCGTTTCATAATGCTGGTGGTGCTGGTACCCACACCAGACTCGGGAGCACCTCCTCAAGGAGTGCTCTGCAGACTACAAGGCCTGGTAGAAGATACTGTAAGTGAAGATGCGAAAGGAGACTGGGAGGTGAAAGATCCGATGGAAGATCCAGGACCTCTTGGTGGATGAGAGGTGTGGGTGGGCAGTTCTGGACTTCCTTTCCACCATAGATATAGGAAGGTGGGTGCCGGGCAAGGAGGACACTGTGAGTGAGGTATCTGAGGCGGAACTGTGAGAGTTCTTTGTGGAACAGAGAGCATAAGCCAAGGAGATAGGTAATGGTGGGACTCCACAGTTCCTGCCCACACCCGACTTCATGGTGTCCGCAGAAATGGTGTAGGCACTGGGCGGAGTTCTTTCCTTTGTTCTTTTCTTGGTCCTTCACTTGGTCCTTCACGTTCGTTCTTCTTTGGTATCTTCTTGGTACAAACTATATCCTCTTAGAACAGGGTGGAGGGCAGTGAGGAGCTTGCAACGTGCCACCACTGCGCGGACAGCAGACGGGAAACGGACTGTACATAATCGCGCCATGATCTGATAGGTCGTATGTGAGTAATGAATAAACAAAAAAAATTAAAATTGATGGTGTTGTTCTCAAGCTAACGAGTGATCCGCAGTGCATGGGTGATCTTGATTGCAGTGCACGGGTGATCCGCAGTGCACGGGTGAGATGTGGTGACCAACTTGGGGTTTGCAACCCTCTTCATACTAACTCTCCTTTCAACCCC
>Ga0307508_10003383_pt1 | contig 16161 bp, 19 predicted proteins | sample 9_EM_MG_FD_203089 | JGI IMG/M metagenome (GOLD analysis project Ga0307508, IMG submission 203089) | Populus trichocarpa ectomycorrhiza microbial communities from riparian zone in the Pacific Northwest, United States - 9_EM | ecosystem: Host-associated > Plants > Roots > Unclassified | place...
TAAAACAACAGTTTTTTATCCCCACTTCAACTATACAGTATGAATCAACCAAAAACCAAAAAATAACTATAAAAATGACAATAGCATGAAATATCACTCATGTTAACGAACATGAAATATCACTCATGTTAACGAACATGAAATATCACAGCAACATTAAAAATCACTCATTTCTGTCATCAGGAATTATCACTCGTGAGGCATCATAAATTATCACTCTGTTTCTGAAAATCATGATTTCTCACTTGGATTTGGCATCATACATTATCACCATTCATCTGAATTTGGAATTATCATTCATACCTACATTCAATCGGATTACATAGCTGGTAGGAAAGCTGTTTACAAGCAGGAGAAATGTGGTATACAATGAGCCATTCAATGACAATAGTAGCACGCAAACTGTTGGGATAGACGTTGACAACTATTACGGTATGCTGCCTGTTGTTATAGCCATCAATCAGAGGAAGCGATGAGCGATTCGACATGCTATTCGACGACAATTGAGGAGCGCAAACCATTGGGATAGCCGTCGATGAGCGGAAGCGATGAGCGATCCGCCACACTATTCCACAAGCATTGCAGCATGCAAACTGTTGAAATCCGTCAAGGAGCGGAAGTAATAAGTGATCCGACGTGATCTTCGAAGATAATTACAGTAAGTAAGCCATTGCGATAGCCATCGAGAAGTGGAAGGGATGAGCGTTCTGACTCGCTATTCAAGGAGCATTTCGGCAAGCAAACCGGTGTCATACCCGTCGATGAGCGATCTGAGGTACCATTCGACAATTGCGTTGGATAAACCGTTGGGATAGCCATCAACATGCGGAAGTGGTGAGCGATCCGACATGCTATTCGATGAGTATTATGGCATGCAAACTGTTGGGATAGCCGTCGGCAATTATTGAGGCGCGTAAATGGACAAGATTGCCGTTAACAAGCGGAAGCTAAGAGCTATCTGATGCGCTATTCGACAAGAATTGTGGCATGCAAACCATTGGGATAGCCGTTGGCAAGCAGAAGCGATGCACCATCTGACGCGCTATTCGACGAGCATTACGGTGCGTAAACCGACGGGATAGCGTTTGACGAGTGGAAGAAATTAGCGATTCGATATGCTATTTGAGAAGTGTTACGGTGTGCAAACCACTGGGATAGCTGCCAACAAGTATTGTGGCACCTAAACCGACAGGATAGCCCTCGATGAGTGGAAGGAATGAGCCATCCGACATGCTATTCGACAAGCATTGCAGTGCATAAACCAACGGAATACCCGGCAACTAGCGGATGCGATATGCTATCTGATGTGCTATTCGACAAGTATTGCAGCATACAAACCAACAGGATAGCCATTGACAAGCAGAAGCAATGCGCCATCTGACGTATTATTTGACGAGCATTGCAGCGCGTAATTCGATGGAATAGGCGTGGACAGGCAGAAGTGATCAGCGATCCGATGTGCTATTCGATGAACGTCGTGGTACGCAAACCGTAGGGATAGCTGTTAACAAGTATTGCGGTGTGAAAACCATTGGGATAGCCTTCGACAAGTATTTCAGTACGCGAACTGACGAGATAGCTGTCAACAAGCGGAAAGGATGAGCCATCCGACATGCTATTCGACAAGCATTGCGGCACATAAACCGATGGGATAGCCCTCGACAAGCGGAAGAGAGAAGCAATCCGACATACTATTCGACGAGCGTTGAGACTCTCAAAACCTTGGGATAGCCGTTGACAAGTATTGCGGCGTCCAAACTTTTTTGGGATAGCTGTCGACAACTATTGTGGCATGTAAACCAACAGGATTGCCGTCGACGAGCGGAAGTATTGAGTCATCCAATACGCTATTCGACGTACGTTGCTGCGCGCAAACCATTATAATTGAACATAGTAGTAACATAGTTTACACATGTAAAGTAGTAACTTAGGTTACACAAGACACTCGCATTTTTTCTGACTCTCTTGTGTAACCTAAGCTTTAGTCATCCATTGGAGTTGAAATATTTGGTTTTTCCGACATATTTCCTACATGTTGAAAGTTTACACCATCCGATGCACTATTCGACAAGGATTGTGGTGTATAAACCAACAGGATAGCCGTCAACGAGCCGAGGCGATAAGCAATCCGATGCGCTATTTGACGAGCGTTGCGGCTTGTAAAACTTTGGAATAGCTGTTGACAAGTATTACAGCATGTAAATCGTTGGGATAGGCGTCGACAAGTATTGCAGTGCCCAAACTGTTGGGATAGCCATTGACAAGTATTGCAGCGCGCAAACCGATGGGATAGCCATCAACAAGTATTGCTGCCTGCAAATAGTTGGGATAGCTGTCGAAAAGGGGAATCAATGCATAATCCGACGTGCTATTTGACAAGCATTGTGGAGGGTAAACCGACAGGATAGCCCTTGATAAGCAAAAGCGATGAGCGATCCTGTACGCTATTAGACGAGCGTTGCGGCACCCAAAACATTGGGATAGCCATTGACAAGTATTGCAGTGCGCAAAACGTTGGGATAGCCATTGACAAGTATTGCGGCACGCAAACCGTTGGGATAGCTGTCAACAAGTATTGCGGCAGACAAACCGACAGGTGCCGTCAACGAGCGCAATCATGGAGCCATCCTATGCGTTATTAGACACGCGTTGCTGCGGGCAAACAGTAACTTAAGCTACACAACTAAAGTAGTAACTTAGGTTTCACAAGACACTCGCATTTTTTCTGACTATCTTGTGTAACCCAAACTTTGTTCATCCGTTGGAGTTCAAATTTTGGTTTTTCTGACATATTTCCTTCATGTTGAAAGTTAATACCATCCGATGTACTATTCAATGAGTATTATGGCATGTAAACCAATGGGATAGTGGTCGACAAGCGGATGCGATGAGCGATGAGACACACTATTTGACGAGAGTTGAGGTATGCAAACCGTTGGAATTGCTGTCGACAAGTATTGTAGCGCGCTAACCGTTGAAATGGCCATTGACATGTATTGTGGCGTGCAAACCATTGAGATAGCCGTCGACAAGTATTGCAGTACACAAACCGTCAGGATAGCCGTCGAGAAGTATTGCAGCACGCAATCTGATGGGATAGCCGTTGACAAGTATTGCGGCACGTAAACTGTTGGAATAGCCATTGACAAGTATTGCCGCACGCAAACCGACGGGATAGCCGTTGACAAGTATTACTGGGGACAAATAGTTAGGATAGCTCTCGACAAGCGGAAGCGATACACCATCCAATGTGCTATGCGACGAGCATTGCGGCATGTAAACCGACAGATTAGCAGTTGACGAGCGAAAGCAATGATCGATCTGATGCTCTAGTCGACCAGCATTACGGTGCCCAAACCATTGGAATAGCCGTTAACAATTATTGCAGTGGGTAATTATATGGGATAGCCATCGACAAGTATTGCTGCACAGAAACAGTTGGGACAGCTGTTGACAAGCGGAAGCTTTGAGTCATACAATGTACTATTCGATAGGTATTGCGGCCCGTCAACCATTGTCACAGCTATCGACAAGTATTGCGGAGTGAAAACTGTTGTGATTGAACATAGTAGTAACTTAGGTTACACAAGACACTCGCATTTTTTTTTGCCTCTCTTGTGTAACGCAAACTTTAGTCATCAGTTGGAGTTCAAATATTTTGTTTTTCCGACATATTGCCACATGTTGAAAGTTTACACCATAACATGCACTATTCAACCAGCAGTGCTACACGTAATCTGATGGGATAGCCGTCGACGATCGGAAGTATTGAGCCATCCAATACAATATTCGACGACCCTGGCGGCGCCCAAACCGTTGGGAGAGCTGTTGACAAGAATTACAGTGCGCTAACAGTGGAAGCCGTCGACGAGCGAAAGAACAAGAATGCGCTAACATCCACTGAGCAACACAGCATGCAAACTGTCGGGAAAGATGTTGATGAGTGAAAGAATGAGCAATACGCTGCCATCCGCTGCTCAATAAGATGTACAAACCTTTGTGAAAGCTATTGGCGAGCTGAAGAACAAGGAATTCGCTGCCATCCAAGCAGTAGGGGCGCGAATTGTCTGAAAAGCTTTTGACGAGTGGAAGAATGAGCAACGGGCCACCATCCTGAGAGCAATATGGAGTGCAAACTCATGTGATACCTGTTGACGAGCGGAAGAATAAGGAATGCGATGCGATCCGCTGAGCGAAATGGTTCCTAAACCGAGATCGCCGTTGACGAGCGGAAAAAAGCACGATACGTTGCCATCCGCTAAGGAGTATGGCACGCAAATTGTCAGGAAAGCCGTCAAGGAGCGAAAGAATGAGCAATGCACTGCCATTGGCTGAGCAATACAGCACACAATCAGTCATGAAAGCTGATCATGAGTGAAAGAATGAGCAATGCGCTACCATCTGCTGAGCAATACGCGGAGAAAAGTGTTGGAAAAGCAGTTGACAAATGAAAGAATGCGCAATCCGCTAACATCCTCTGAGCAATACGGCGCGCAAACCGTAAAAGCCGTCGGCAAGCGCAAGAACAAGCAACACGGTGCCATCCGCAGAGCAATATGGCACACAACCGTCGTGAAATCCGGTGACGAGCGGAAGTATGAGCAATCTGCTGCCAGCTGCAGAGCAATACTGCGTGTAAACCGTGATGAAAGCCGTTGACGAATGGAAGAATGAACAAGCCGCCACCATCCGATAAGCAAAACGGTGCGCAAACCATGAAACCCATCGGCGAGTGGAAGAACGAGCAATACGCTGCCATGGGTTGAGTAATAGTACACGTGAAAGGTTGGGAAAGTCGTAGACGACAGGAAGAATGAGTGATACTGCGTGTAAACCATCGTGTAAGCCATGAACGAAGGGAAGAATAAGCAATCCTCTGCCCTCCACTGAGCAATACAGCGTGTAAACCGTGAAAACCGTAGACAAGGGGGACGACAGGAAGAATGAGCGATACTGCGTGTAAACCATCGTGTAAGCCATGAACGAAGGGAAGAATAAGCAATCCTCTGCCCTCCACTGAGCAATATAGAATGTAAACCATGAAAACTGTAGACAAGGGGCTGAATGAGCAATACACTGCCATCCGCTGAAAAATGCAGCATGCGAAACGTCGGGAAAGCCATTGACCAGCGGAAGAATGAGCAACACGGTGCCATCTGCAGAGCAATACGGCACGCAACCGTTGTAAAATCTGTCGACGAGTGGAAGAATCTGCAACACGGTGTCATCTGCGGAGCAATATGGCGCCCAACTGTCGTGAAAGCTATTGACAAGAGGAAATATCAGCAATTTTCTGCCAGCCGCCAAGCAATACTGCACACAAACCGTCGTAAAAGCCATTGACAGGCGGAAGAATGAGCAATCGGCTGCCATCCGCAGAGCAAAATGGTGGGCAAACCATGAAAGACATTAACTAGCGGAAGAATGAGCAACGCGCTGCCATCTATGGAGCAACATGGTACGTAAACCCTTGTGAAAGCCATTGACGAACAGAAGAATAAGAGATGCGCTTTTATCCGCAGAGCAAAACAGCGCGCAAACCGTGAAAGCCATTGACAACTAAGAGAACAGGCAAGCTGCCGCCATCTGCTGGGTAACATGGCATATAAACCGTTCTGAAAGCCATTGACAAGCGGAAGAATGAGTAATCTGCAGCCATCCACTGAGCAAAACAGTGCGCAAACCATGGAAGCCATTGATGAGTGGAAGAATGAGCAATCCGCTGCCATCAGCTGAGCAAAACGGTGGGGAAACAGGTAAAGCCGTTGATGAGCGTAAGATATAGGAATGTGCTGCCATCCACTAAGTAAAATGGCGTACAAACAGTGAAAGCCGGTAAAAAGAAGAAGAATGAGCAATGTGCTGTCTTCCGCTTAGCAAAACAGTGCGCAAACCGTGAAAGCCATTGACGAGCAAGAGAACAAGTGGGCTGCTGCCATCCGCTGTCCAATACAGTGCGCAAACCGCCGTGAAAGCCATTGACGATTGTAAGGTAGAAAGTGCAATGCACTGCCATCCGCGGAGCAATACGGCACGTAAACCGTCGTGAAAGCCATTAACGAGTGGAATAATGAGCAATGTGCTGCCATCCACTCGAGAATATGGCTTACGAATGGTCAGGAAAGCCATCGACGGGCGGAAGAACGAGCAACTCGATGCCCGCTTCTGAGCGATACGGTGCGCAATACGTCTCGAAAGCCATCAGAGTCACTACGTCCAGTGTTGCTTTGACTTATATGGCCCCCGATACTGCTCCACGGATGCCGTTTGTCACCCTCGAGCGGAATATAAAAATCAGTTGCTGTCCGCTGAGCAATACAGCGTGCGAACCATCGGGAATGCTGTTGATGAGTGGAGGAATAACTAATCTGCTGCCATCCATTGAGCAATTAGGTGGTCAAACGGTGAAAGACTTTGACCAGTGGAAGTATGCGCAATCCGCTGCCATCCACTGAGCAATACGGCGCGCGAACCGTCAGGAAAGCCATTGAGAAGGGGAGATATGAGCAATCCACTGATGAGTGGAAGAATGAGCAATCCGCTGCCATCCGCTGAGCAATACGGCATGCAAACTGTGGTGAAAGCCTTTGACGAGTGGAAGTATGTGCAATGCGCAGTCATCCGCTGAGGAAAAGGGAGTGCACACCGTGAAAGCCGTTGACGAGCGGAAGAAGAAGCTATCTGCTGCCATCCGTTGCGACATACGGCGCGCAAACACTGAAAGCCATTGACGAGCGCAAGAACGAGCAATATATTGTCATCCGCCGAGCAAAACAGCGGGCAAACCATGAAAGCCGTTAACGAGCAGAAGAACCAGCAATGCCCTACCATCCGCTGAGGAAATCGGCGCGCAAACCGTCGGGAAAGTCATTGACGAGAGAAAGAACGAGCAATCCGCTGCCATCCGCTAAGCAATACGGTGCGCCAACCGTGAAAGCTGTTGACTAGCGGAAGAACGAGCAATGCACTGTCATCCGCCGAGGAAAGCAGTACGCATACCGTGAAAGCAATTGACGAGCGGAAGAACTAGCAATGCACTACCATCCGCTGAGGAAATCGGCGCGCAAGCAGTTGGGAAAGCTGTTGTCAAGCGCAAGAATGAGCAATCTGCAGCCATTCGCTGAGAAAAACGGCGTGCAAACCGTGAAAGCCTTTGACAAGAGGAAAAATGAGCAATCCGCAAACATGGGCGCAGAAATATGGCGCGTAAACCGTGGTGAACGCCTTTGATGAGAGGAAGTAAGAGCAATCCACTACCATCCACGGAGCAATACAGCACGCAAACCATCGTGAATGCCGTTGACGAGTTGAAGAACGAGCAATCCGCTGCCATCTGTTGGGAAACACGGCGCGCAAGCCGTGACAGCCGTTGACGAACGGAAGTATTAGCAATGCTCTATTATCCGGTGAGCAAAACAGAGCCCAAACTATGAAAGCCGTTGACGAGCGGAAGAACGAGGAATCTGCTGCCATCCGTTGCGCAATCCGCTGCCATCCACTGAGCAATACGGCGCGCAAACCGTATTGAAAGCCATTGACGACCACAAGTAAGAGGAATCCGCTACCATTCGCAGTGCAAAACGGCGGGCAAACCGCGAATGCCATTGACGAACGGAAGAATGAGCAATCCGATGCCATCCGCTGAGCCATACGGCGCGGGAACGGTCTTGAAAGCCGTTGACAAGCGGAGGTATGAGCAATCCGCTGCCATCCGCGGAGCAATACGGCGCGCCTCCGTCGTGAAAGCCGTTGACGAGCGAAAGTACGAGCAATCCTCTGCAATCCGCCGAGCAATACGGTGCGCGAACCATTGGAAAAGCCGTTGACGACAGAAAGAATGAGTAATGCGCTCCCATCCGCTGAGCAATACGGCGCGCGAACCGTCGGAAAAGCCGTTGACGAGCGGAAGAATGAGCAATGCGCTGCCATCCGCTGAGCAATATGGTACGTGAACTGGCGGAAATGCCATTAACGAGTGGAGGAATAAGCAATGCGCTGCCAACCGCTGAGCAATACGGCGTGCAAACCGTCGGAAAAGCCATTGACAAGCGGAAGAATGAGCAATGCGGTGCCATCCTCTGAGCAATACGGCGCGCAAACCGTCGTGAAAGCCGTTGACAAGAGAAAGAATGTGCAATCTGTCGCCATCCGCTGAGCAATACGGCGCACGAACCGTTGGGAAAGACGTTGACGAGCGGAGGTATCAGCAATCCGCTGCCATCCGCTGAGCAATACGGCGCGCGAACCGTCGTGAAAGTGGTTGACGACCGGAAGTAAGAGGAATCCGCTACCATTTGCGGTGCAATACGGCGCGCAAACTGTCGGGAAAGTGGTTGACGAGCGGAAGAATGAGCAATCTGCTGCCAGCTGCGGAGTAATACGGCGTGCAAACTGTGATGAAAGCCGTTGACGAATGGAAGAATGAACAAGCCGCCACCATCGGCTAAGCAATACGGTGCGCAAACAGTGAAACCCATCGGCGAGTGGAAGAACGAGCAATGCGCTGCCATGGGTTGAGTAATAGCACACGTGAAAGGTCGGGAAAGTCGTAGATGACAGGAAGAATGAGCGATACTGCGTGTAAACCATCGTGTAAGCCATGAACGAAGGGAAGAATAAGCAATCCTCTGCCCTCCACTGAGCAATACAGCGTGTAAACTGTGAAAACCGTAGACAAGGGGCTGAACGAGCAATACACTGCCATCCGCTGAGAAATACAGCACGCGAAACGTCGGGAAAGCCGTTGACCAGCGGAAGAATGAGCAACACGGTGCCATCTACAGAGCAATACGACACGCAACCGTTGTAAAAGTTGTCGATGAGTCGAAGAATCTGCAATACAGTGCCGTCCGCGGAGCAATATGGCGCCCAAATGTCGTGAAAGCTATTGACAAGAGGAATTATCAGCAATTTGCTCACAGCCACCAAGCAATACTGCACACAAACCGTCGTAAAAGCCATTGACAGGCGGAAGAATGAGCAATCGGCTGCCATCCGCAGAGCAAAATGGTGGGCAAACCATGAAAGACATTAACTAGCGGAAGAATGAGCAACGCGCTGCCAGCTACTGGGCAACATGGTACGTAAACCCTTGTGAAAGCCATTGACGAACAGAAGAATAAGAGATGCGCTTTTATCCGCAGAGAAAAACAGCGCGCAAACCGTGAAAGCCGTTGACAACTAAGAGAACAGGCAAGCTGCCGCCATCTGCTGGGTAACATGGCATATAAACCGTTCTGAAAGCCATTGACGAGCGGAAGAATGAGTAATCTGCAGCCATCCACTGAGCAAAACGGTGCGCAAACCATGGAAGCCATTGATGAGCGGAAGAATGAGCAATCCACTGCCATCAGCTGCGCAAAACGGTGCGGAAACAGGTAAAGCCGTTGACGAGCGTAAGATATAGGAATGTGCTGCCATCCACTGAGCAAAATGGCGTACAAACAGTGAAAGCCGGTAAAAAGAAGAAGAATGAGCAATGTGCTGTCTTCCGCTTAGCAAAACAGTGCGCAAACCGTGAAAGCCATTGAGGAGCAAGAGAACAAGCAGGCTGCTGCCATCCGCTGTCCAATACAGTGCGCAAACCGCCGAGAAAGCCGTTGACGATTCTAAGGCAGAAAGTGCAATGCACTGCCATCCGCGGCGCAATACGGCACGTAAACCGTCGTGAAAGCCATTAACGAGTGGAATAATGATCAATGTGCTGCCATCTGCTCGAGAATATGGCGTACGAATAGTTAGGAAAGCCATCGACGGGCGGAAGAACGAGCAACTCAATGCCTGCTTCTGAGCGATACGGTGCGCAATCCGTCTCGAAAGCCGTCAGAGTCACTACGTCCAGTGTTGCTTTGACTTATATGGCCCCCGATGCTGCTCCACGGATGCCGTTTGTCACTCTCGAGCGGAATATAAAAATCAGTTGCCGTCCACTGAGCAATACGGCGTGCGAACCATAGGGAATGCTGTTGACGAGTGGAGGGATGAGTAATCTGCTGCCATCCATTGAGCAATTCGGTGCTCAAAGGGTGAAAGACTTTGACCAGCGGAAGTATGCGCAATCCGCTGCCATCCACTGAGCAATACGGCGCGCGAACCGTCAGGAAAGCCATTGAGAAGGGGAGATACGAGCAATCCACTGATGAGTGGAAGAATGAGCAATCCGCTGCCATCCGCTGAGCAATACGGCATGCAAACTGTGGTGAAAGCCTTTGACTAGCGGAAGTATGTGCAATGCGCAGTCATCCGCTGAGCAAAAGGGCGTGCACACCGTGAAAGCCGTTGACGAGCGGAAGAACAAGCTATCCGCTGCCATCCGTTGAGACATACGGCACGCAAACACTGAAAGCCATTGACGAGCGGAAGAACGAGCAATATATTGTCACCCGCCATGCAAAACAGCGGGCAAACCATGAAAGCCGTTAACGAGCTGAAGAACCAGCAATGCTCTGCCATCCGCTGAGGAAATCGGCGCGCAAACCGTCGGGAAAGTCATTGACGAGAGAAAGAACGAGCAATCCGCTGCTATCCGCTAAGCAATACGGTGCGCAAACCGTGAAAGCTGTTGACTAGCGGAAGAACTAGCAATGCACTGTCATCCGCCGAGGAAAGCAGCGCGCAAACCGTGAAAGCAATTGACGAGCGGAAGAACCAGCAATGCACTACCATCCGCTGAGGAAATCGGCGCGCAAGCAGTAGGGAAAGCCGTTGTCGAGCGCAAGAATGAGCAATGCGCAGCCATTCGCTGTGAAAAACAGCGCGCAAACCATGAAAGACTTTGACAAGAGGAAAAATGAGCAATCCGCAAACATGGGTGCAGAAATATGGCGCGTAAACCGTGGTGAAATCCTTTGACGAGAGGAAGTAAGAGCAATCCGCTACCATCCACGGAGCAATACAGCTCGCAAACCATCGTGAAAGCCGTTGACGAGCGGAAGAACGAGCAATCCGCTGCCATCTGTTGGAAAACACGGCGCGCAAGCTGTGACAGCCGTTGACGAACGGAAGTATGAGCAATGCGCTATCATCCGGTGAGCAAAACAGCGCCCAAACTATGAAAGCCGTTGACGAGCGGAAGAACAAGGAATCCGCTGCCATCCGTTGAGCAATCCGCTGCCATCCACTTAGCAATACGGCGCGCAAACCGTATTGAAAGCCATTGACGACCACAAGTAAGAGGAATTCGCTACCATTCGCAGTGCAAAACGGCGGGCAAACCGCGAATGCTGTTGACGAACGGAAGAATGAGCAATCCGATGCCATCCGCTGAGCCATACGGCGCGCGAACGGTCTTGAAAGCCGTTGACAAGCAGAGGTATGAGCAATCCGCTGCCATCCGCGGAGCAATACGGCGCGCATCCGTCGTGAAAGCCGTTAACGAGCGAAAGTACGAGCAATCCTCTGCCATCCGCCGAGCAATACGTTGCGTGAACCGTCGGAAAAGCGGTTGACGACAGAAAGAATGAGCAATGCGCTCCCATCCGCTGAGCAATACGGCGTGCGAACCGTCAGAAAAGCCGTTGACGAGCGGAAGAATGAGCAATGCGCTGCCATCCGGTGAGCAATACGGCAGGCGAACTGGCGGAAATGCCATTAACGAGTGGAGGAATAAGCAATGCGCTGCCAACCGCTGAGCAATACGGGGCGCAAACCGTCGGAAAAGCTGTTGACGAGCGGAAGAATGATAAATGCGCTGCCATCATTTGAGCAATTCGGCGCGCAAACCGTCGGGAAAGCCGTTGACGAGAGAAAGAATGTGCAATCTGCCGCCATCAGCTGAGCAATACTGCGCATGAACAGTCAGGAAAGACGTTGACGAGCGGAGGTATCAGCAATCCGCTGCCATCCGCTGAGCAATACAGTATGCGAACCGTCGTGAAAGCGGTTGACAACCGGAAGTAAGAGGAATCCGCTACCATTCGCGGTGCAATACGGCGCGCAACCTGTCGGGAAAGCCGTTGACGAGTGGAAGAATGAGTAATCCGCTGCCATCCACTGAGCAATACGGCGCGAAAACCGTCGTGAAAGCCATTGACGAGTGGAGGTATGAGCAATCCGCTGCCATAAGCTGAGCCATACGGCGCCCGAACCGTCGTGAAAGCGGTTGACGAGCGGAGGTATGAGCAATCCGCTGCCATCTTTGGAGCAATACGGTGCGCAATCTGTCGTGAAAGCCATTGACGAGCGAAAGTACGTGCAATCCGCTGCCATCCGCTGAGCAATACGGCGCGCAAACCGTCATGAAAGCCATTGACGAGAGAATGAATGAGTAATCCGCCACCATCCGCTGAGAAATACGGTTCGCAAACCGTCGTGAAAGCCGTTGACGAGTGCAAGAATGAGCAATCCGCTGCCATCCGTGGGGCAATACGGAGCGCAAACCATCGTGAAAGCCGGTGACGAGTGGAACAATGGGGAATCCGCTGCCATCCGCTGAGCAATATGGCAAGAAAACCGTCGTGAAAGTCGTTGACGAGCGGAAGAATGAGCAATGCGCTGCCATCCGCGGAGCAATACGGCGCGAAAACCGTCGTGAAAGCCGTTGACGAGAGAAAGAATGAGCAATTCGCCGCCATCCGCTGACAAATAAGGCGCGCAAACCCTCATGAAAGCCGTCGACGAGTGCAAGAATGAGCAATCCGCTGCCATCTGCGGGACAATACGGCGCGCAAACCGTAGTGAAAGCCATTGACGAGTGGAAGAATGAGCAATACGCTGCCATCCGAGGGGCAATACGGCGCGCAAACCGTCATGAAAGCCGTCGACGAGTGCAAGAATGAGCAATCCGCTGCCATCCGCTGAGCAATACGGCGCAAAAACCATCGTGAAAGCCATTGACGAGCGGAAGAATAAGCAATGCGCTGCCATCCGCTGAGCAATACAGCGCGCAAACTGTCGTGAAAGCCGTTGACGTGAGAAAGAATGAGCAATCCGCCGCCATCCGCAGAGAAATACGGCGCGAAAACCGTCGTGAAGGCTGTTGATGAGAGAAAGAATGAGCAATCCGCTGCCATCTGAGGGACAATACAGCGCACAAACCATCATGAAAGCCGTTGACGAGTGGAAGAATGAGCAATCCGCTGCCATCCGCTGAACAATACGGCGCGAAAACCGTCGTGAAAGCCGTTGACGAGTGGAAGAATGAGCAATGCGCTACCATCCACTGAGCAATACGGCGCGCAAACCGTCGTGACAGCTGTTGATGAGAGAAAGAATGAGCAATCCGCTGCCATCTGCGGTGAAATACGGCGGGGAAACCGTTGTGAAAGCCGTTGTCGAGCGGAAGTATGAGCAATCCGCTGCCGGAGCAATACATCGCGCAATCCGTCGTGAAAGACTTTGACGTGCGGAAGTATGAGCAATCCGCTGCCATCCGCTGAGCAATACGGCGTGCAAACCGTTGTGAAAGCCGTTAAGGAGCGGAAGTATGAGCAATGCGCTGCAATCCGAAGAGCAATACGGCGCGCAAACCGTCGTGAAAGCCGTTGACGAGAGAAAGAATGAGCAATCCGCCGTCATCCGCTGAGGAATACGGTACGCGCACCGGCAGGAGAAAATAGCCGTCAACGAGCCGAAGAAGGGGCGATCCGCAGAGCTATCCGCGGAGCAATCCGGCATGTAAACCCTCGTGAAGGCTGCCGACAAGCGAAGGAATGAGCGATACGGCGAGCAATCTACGGCGTGTAGAACGTTGGGAATGTCATCGACAAGCGGAAGAAATGAGTGAACCCACTACCGAGCAGTAATGCCATCCGCCGAGCCATTCGCAGAGCAATACAGCACGCAAATCGTTGTGAAACCTCTTGACTAGCGGAAGAATGAGCAATCCGCTGCCATCCGCTGAGCAATACGGCGCGCAAACCGTTGTGAAAGCCGTTGACGAGCGGATGTATCAGCAATGCGCTGCAATCCGCTGAGCAACACGGCGCGCAATCCGTCGTGAAAGCCGTTGACGAATTGAAGTATGAGCAATGCGCGGCCTTCCGCTGAGCAATACGGCGCGCAATCCGTCGTGAAAGGCTTTGACGAGCGGAAGTATGAGCAACCCGCTGTCATCCGCTGACCAATACGGCGTGCAAACCGTTGTGAAAGCCATTGACGTGCGGAAGTATGAGCAATGCGCTGCAATCCGCAGAGCAATACGGCGGGCAAACCGTCGTGAAAGCCGTTGACGAGAGAAAGCATGCGCAATGCGACGCCATCCACTGAGAAAAACGGCACGCAAACCGTCGTGAAAGCCGTTGACGAGAGAAAGAATGAGCAATTCGCCGCCATCCGCTGACAAATAAGGCGAGCAAACCGTCATGAAAGCCGTCGACGAGTGCAAGAATGAGTAATCCGCTGCCATCTGCGGGGCAATATGGCGCGCAAACCGTGGTGAAAGCCATTGACGAGTGGAAGAATGAGCAATCCGCTGCCATCCGCTGAGCAATACGGCGCAAAAACAGTCCTGAAAGCCATTGACGAGCGGAAGAATAAGCAATGCACTGCCGTCCACTGAGCAATACGGCGCGCAAACCGTCGTGAAAGCCGTTGACGTGAGAAAGAATGAGCAATCGGCCGCCATCCGCAGAGAAACACGGCGCGAAAACCGTCATGAAGGCCGTTGATGAGAGAAAGAATGAGCAATCCGCTGCCATCTGAGGGACAATACAGCGCGCAAACCATCATGAAAGCCGTTGACGAGTGGAAGAATGAGCAATCCGCTGCCATCCGCTGAGCAATACGGCGTGAAAACCGTCGTGAAAGCCGTTGACAAGTGGAAAAATGAGCAATGCGCTACCATCCACTGAGCAATACGGCGCGCAAACCGTCGTGACAGCCGTTGACGAGAGAAAGAATGAGCAATCCGCTGCCATCTGCGGTGAAATACGGCGGGGAAACCGTCGTGAAAGCCGTTGACGAGCGGAAGTATGAGCAATCCGCTGCCGGAGCAATACAGCGCGCAATCCGTCGTGAAAGTCTTTGACGTGCAGAAGTATGAGCAATCCGCTGCCATCCGCTGAGCAATACGGCGTGCAAACCGTTGTGAAAGCTGTTAAGGAGCGGAAGTATGAGCAATGCGCTGCAATCCGCAGAGCAATACGGCGCCCAAACCGTCGTGAAAGCCGTTGACGAGAGAAAGAATGAGCAATCCGCCGCCATCCGCTGAGGAATACGGTACGCGCACCGGAGGGAGAAAATAGCCATCAACGAGCCGAAGAAGGGTCGATCCGCAGAGCTATCCGCGGAGCAATCCGGCATGTAAACCCTCGTGAAGGCTGCCGACAAGCGAAGGAATGAGCGATACGGCGAGCAATCTACGGCGTGTAGAACGTTGGGAATGTCATCGACAAGCGGAAGAAATGAGTGAACCCACTACCGAGCAGTAATGCCATCCGCCGAGCCATTCGCAGAGCAATACAGCACGCAAATCCTTGTGAAACCTGTTGACTAGCGGAAGAATGAGCAATCCGCTGCCATCCGCTGAGCAATACGGCGCGCAAACCGTTGTGAAAGCCGTTGACGAGCGGATGTATCAGCAATACGCTGCAATCCGCTGTGCAACACGGCGCGCAATCCGTCATGAAAGCCTTTGACGAATTGAAGTATGAGCAATGCGCGGCCTTCCGCTGAGCAATACGGCGCGCAATCCGTCGTGAAAGGCTTTGACGAGCGGAAGTATGAGCAACCCGCTGTCATCCGCTGAGCAATACGGCGTGCAAACCGTTGTGAAAGCCACTGACGAGCGGAAGTATGAGCAATGCGCTGCAATCCGCAGAGCAATACGGCGGGCAAACCGTCGTGAAAGCCGTTGACGAGAGAAAGCATGAGCAATGCGCCGCCATCCACTGAGAAAAACGGCGCGCAAACCGTCGTGAAAGCCATTGACAAGTGCAAGAATGAGCAATCCGATGCTATCCGCTCCGAAACACGGCTTGCAAACCGTCGTGAAAGCCGTTGACGAGTGGAAGAATGAGCTGTTACACCTTAGTAATTAGCTAGAGTACGTAGGAAGGGAGACTCATCACGGGCCTTCAGAGAAGCCCTAGTTGCTCTCTGAAGCACGGGTAATGATGTCAGAGAGTCTAGGTAGGAGATCGAGGAGACGGAGATTAGCTGTTGGCCGAGAAAACCGGACCTAGGCTAACTCCGGAGATGAGGGGGTGAGTGCAAACGAACGGA
>Ga0307508_10003384_pt1 | contig 16161 bp, 12 predicted proteins | sample 9_EM_MG_FD_203089 | JGI IMG/M metagenome (GOLD analysis project Ga0307508, IMG submission 203089) | Populus trichocarpa ectomycorrhiza microbial communities from riparian zone in the Pacific Northwest, United States - 9_EM | ecosystem: Host-associated > Plants > Roots > Unclassified | place...
ACCGCCGCGCCCTGTGAGCCCACTGTCATGACAAAGGCGGCCGTGATCACGACCGCCGTACTCCGTCTGGGGCGAGTTCTGTACCACTGCATCCGCGAGTACCCTCCCGGCACGAGGAAACGGACAACGTTGTCAGCAATTCCGTGCAAGGATCAGTAGGGGCTCAAGTGGACTGTGATGTCAAGGGTGTTGGCTGCGGCATTCGGGGCCTATGTCGCGGATTTTTCCGGCAAGCTTCGCACAGGGCGCTCATATTTCCGCGAGGTCTCAACTCGGATAAGACCCACGGCCAACCTTGCATTCGATCTTGCTCCGCCGACCGGAAGTGGACTATACCTGTCGGCGATTCACCCCTCTTGCACGAACCTGCTTGACCTGACCGCGGTGCCGGGGAGGATCCGGTTCACCGCCTGAGTCCTGGAGAAGGCGAGGACTTGAGCATGGGATCCACTTCCGCCGAGAACAGCAACAACGGCAGCGCGGGTGTAGGCCGCCGCGATCTGATCAAGCGGTCGGCCGCGCTCGGACTGATCTCCGTCCCGACGATGAGTTTTCTGTCCGCGTGCGCCAGCAGCGGCGGCGACGACAGCGGCGACAAGGCCAAAGCCGGCAAGAAGACCGCCAAGAACCCACTGGCCGTCAACGACACCGCGCAGATGGAATTCGTCCTGTTCGACGGCGGCTTCGGCAAGGAGTACGCCGAGGACGCCGTGAAGATCTACGAGAAGAACTTCCCCCAGGCCAAGGTGAAGTTCTCCGCCACCCAGAAGATCCAGTCCACGCTCCAGCCCCGCTTCAACCAGGGCACCCCGCCGGACCTGATCGACAACTCCGGCGCCGAGCAGATGGACATGGGCGTCCTGGTCGGCAAGAGCCAGCTCGCCGACCTCACCCCGCTCCTGGACGCCCCGTCCTACGACGACCCGAACAAGAAGGTCCGCGACACCCTGCGCCCCGGCATCGTCGAGATGGGCCAGTTCGACGGCGACCCGGTGTGGATCATGTACTACGCCTACACGGTCTACGGCGTCTGGTACTCGCAGAAGGCCCTCGACTCCCTCGACGAGCAGTACCCGGAGACCTGGGACCAGATGCTCGCGGTGTGCGAGAAGGCCAAGAAGAAGGGCATGGCGGGCTGGACGTACGCGGGCAAGTACCCGTACTACCTGCCCTTCTCGCTCTACCCGATGATCGCCAAGGTCGGCGGTGTCGAGGTCCTCGACGCGATCGACAACCTGGAGCCGAACGCCTGGAAGAACCCGGCGGTCAAGGCGTGTTTCGACGCCTACTACGAGCTCTACCAGAAGGGCTACGTCCTCAAGGGCACCCCCGGCCTCGACCACATCCAGTCACAGACCGCGTGGGCCCAGGGCAAGGCGCTGTTCATCCCGAACGGCTCCTGGGTGGAGAACGAGTCGGCGAACGTCATCCCCAAGGACTTCGACCTGGCCGTCTCGGCGCCCACCGGCATCGACTCCTCCGACAAGATGCCCTTCGGCACCATCTGGGCCTCCGGCGGTGAGCCCTTCATCGTGCCGGCCAAGGCGAAGAACACCGCGGGCGGCATGGAGCAGCTGCGCATCATGCTCAGCGAGGCGTCCTCGAAGAACTTCACGTCCAAGGTCAAGTCGCTGACCGCCTACGACGGCGGCACCGACGGCATCACCCTCACCCCGGGCCTCAAGTCCGGCGTCGCCGCGCTGGAGAAGGCCGGGGACAACGTGGTGAACCCGCGCATCCAGGACTGGTACGTACAGCTCCAGAAGGAGCAGATCGGGGTGGCGGGCCTCGGCGAGATGATGGCCGGACGGCTCACCCCGGCGGAGGCCATCAAGAAGATCCAGGGCTACGCCGACGCGGCCGCGAAGGACTCGTCGATCAAGCACTACAAGCACCAGTAACCGGACCGGAGTAGCGATGCAGCACGGCAAGTACCGGTTCATCGTGGGGTTTCTCGCCCTGCCCATGGGACTGTACGCGCTCTTCGTGGTCTGGCCGTTCATCCAGTCGATCTACTACTCGTTCACCGACTGGACCGGCCTGAGCCCCGAATTCAAGATGGTCGGCCTGGACAATTACCGGAGGATGCTGGACGACGAGATCTTCTGGAAGTCCTTGCAGCACAGCTTGATCTTCGCGCTCGTGCTGCCGCTGCTGACGATCAGTCTGGCGCTGTTCTTCTCCTTCATGATCAATGTCGGCGGACGGAAGAGAAGGGGAGGCCCGGTCGTCACCGGCGTCCGGGGCTCCTCCTTCTACAAGATCGTGTATTTCTTCCCGCAGGTCCTCTCGATCGCGATCGTCGCCCTGTTGTTCGCCTTCGCGTACAACCCGGACAGCGGCGCCATCAACTCGGTGCTGCGCGGGATCGGGCTCGACAGCGTCCAGCCGCTGTGGCTGGGCGACCCGAGCCTCGCCCTGTGGGCCGTGATGGCGGTCCTCGTGTGGTCCACGGTCGGCTTCTTCGTGGTCCTGTTCAGCGCCGGTATGGCCTCCATCCCGGCGGATCTGTACGAGGCCGCGCTGCTCGACGGGGCGGGGCGGGCCACCACGTTCTTCCGGATCACCCTGCCGCTGCTGTGGGACACCGTGCAGTCCGGCTGGGTCTACATGGGCATCCTCGCGCTGGGCGCCGAGTCGTTCGCGGTCGTACAGATCATGACGACCGGGCCCGGCGGTCCCGACTACTCGACCACCGTCATGGTCCTGTACGTGTACCAGAAGGCGTTCCGTGACGGGCAGGCCGCCTACGCCACCACCATCGGCGTCGCCCTGCTCGTGGTCACGCTGGCGTTCGCCGCCCTGGTGATGCGGCTGGGCCGGCGCGAGCGGCTGGAGTACTGATCAGATGAAGACGACCGAAACCCCCGTACCGGCCGAGTCCGGTGCTCCCGTCGCCGAGGTCGACACCCACGGCCACCCGCCCCGGAAGGAGAAGAAGGAGGGCGGCGTCCTCAACGTCTTCTCGCACGGCGTCCTGGTCATCTGGGCGATCATGGTCGTGATGCCGCTGCTGTGGGCGGTGATGACGTCCTTCAAGGACGACAGCGCCATCTTCAACTCGCCCTGGGCGCTGCCGGACAAGCTGCACTTCGACAACTGGGCGCGGGCCTGGACCGACGCCAACATGAGTGACTACTTCCTCAACACCATCCTGGTGGTGGCGGGTTCGCTCATCGGCACCCTGGTGCTGGGCTCGATGGCGGCGTACGTGCTGGCCCGGTTCGAGTTCCCGGGCAACCGTTTCATCTACTACCTGTTCATCGGCGGCATGAGCTTTCCGATCATGCTGGCGCTGGTCCCGCTGTTCTACGTCGTGAACAACATGGGCCTGCTGAACACGATCCACGGTCTGATCCTGGTCTACATCGCCTACTCGCTGCCGTTCACGGTCTTCTTCCTGACCGCGTTCTTCCGCACCCTGCCGACCTCGGTGGCGGAGGCGGCCTTCGTGGACGGGGCCTCGCACTCCAGGACGTTCTTCCAGATCATGCTGCCGATGGCCAAGCCGGGCCTGATCAGCGTGGGGATCTTCAACTTCCTGGGCCAGTGGAACCAGTACATGCTGCCGACGGTGCTCAACACCGATCCGGACAAACGGGTGCTGACCCAGGGACTGGTCCAGCTCGCGGCCAGCCAGGGCTACAAGGGCGACTGGTCGGGCCTGTTCGCGGGCCTGGTCATGGCGATGCTCCCGGTCCTCGCGGCGTACATCGTCTTCCAGCGACAGGTGGTGGCCGGGCTGACGGCGGGCGCCCTGAAGTAGGGCCCGGACAGGCCCTGGCCCGCCGGTACGGGCGCTTCCCCTTCAAGTTCTGGATCTTGGGCGGGCGGCGCCCCTTCGGCGTGTGCAAGAACGCGGATACTGTTCAACCTCTTGACGGGAGGCGACCCTAACGGCTCAGCTTAGAGTTCACTAGTTGGACATAGACGGGGTCTCATCGATGCGGCCCCGCGCGCAGGAGGTCGTCGTGGAGACTCCGGGGTCGCAGTCGTCGCTGCACCGAGCCAACCTGGAACGCGTCGTGCGAGCCGTCCGGCTGGCAGGGTCGCTCACCCAGGCGGAGATCGCACGGACCACGGGGCTGTCCGCGGCCACCGTCTCCAACATCGTCCGTGAGCTCAAGGACGGCGGAACCGTCGAGGTCACGCCCACGTCCGCGGGCGGGCGCCGGGCCCGCGCGGTCTCCCTGAGCGGTGACGCCGGCATCGTCATAGGGGTGGACTTCGGGCACACCCATCTGCGCGTCGCGGTCGGGAACCTCGCCCATCAGGTGCTCGCCGAGGAGTCCGAGCCGCTGGACGTGGACGCCTCCTCCACGCAGGGCTTCGACCGGGCGGAACAGCTGGTCAACCGGCTGATCGAGGCGACCGGTGTGGACCGTACGAAGATCGCCGGCGTGGGCCTGGGCGTCCCTGGTCCGATCGACCTGGAGTCGGGCTCCCTGGGCTCCTCCGCCATCCTGCCGGGCTGGATCGGCACCAAGCCCGCCGAGGAGCTCCAGGGGCGGCTCGGTGTGCCCGTCCACGTGGACAACGACGCCAACCTCGGCGCCCTGGGCGAGCTGGTCTGGGGCAGCGGCCGGGGGGTCAGGGACCTGGCGTACATCAAGGTCGCGAGCGGTGTGGGCGCCGGCCTGGTCATCAGCGGCAAGATCTACCGCGGCCCGGGTGGCACAGCGGGAGAAATCGGGCATATTACTCTTGATGAGTCCGGCCCCGTCTGCCGCTGCGGCAACCGCGGCTGCCTGGAGACCTTCGCGGCCGCGCGCTATGTGCTCCCGCTCCTCCAGTCCAGTCACGGCACCGATCTGACCATGGAAGGCGTTGTACGGCTCGCCCGGGACGGAGACCCTGGCTGCCGTCGGGTGATTGCCGACGTCGGCCGCCACATCGGCAGTGGAGTCGCCAATCTCTGCAACTTGCTGAACCCGAGCCGGGTGGTCCTGGGCGGTGATCTCGCCGAGGCCGGTGAGCTGGTGCTCGGGCCGATCAGGGAGTCCGTCGGCCGCTATGCGATCCCCAGTGCGGCACGCCAACTGAGCGTGCTTCCCGGGGCACTTGGAGGTCGTGCGGAGGTGCTCGGAGCACTCGCCCTCGCCCTCAGCGAGATGGGTGATTCGACCCTTTTGGACAGCACGCTGCATGCAGCGACACCTGCCTTCACTTAGAAAACGCAGAACGTCGTTGCCATCTCGTTAAGTATTTACTTCTTGACGTCGCACGTGTGGCCGAGTTGACTTCCAGCCACCTCGGCCGCAACGACGCGGCCTCGTCAGGGAGGTTTCAAAAGTGAACACGCTCATGCGTCGTGCCGCCGTCACCGTCGCCGTCAGCGCCCTCGCGCTCTCCGCGGCCGCTTGTGGCAAGGCGGGCGACGACAAGTCCGACAGTGACAGCAGCAGCTCGGGCAAGAAGTCGATCGGCCTGCTCCTGCCGGACAGTGTCACCACCCGGTACGCCAAGTTCGACAAGCCGTACTTCGACGCGAAGGTCAAGGAGCTCTGCTCCGACTGCACCCTCGAGTACGCCAACGCCGCGGGCAGCGCCTCCACGCAGGCCCAGCAGGTCTCCAGCATGATCACCAAGGGCGTCAAGGTCATCGCGATCAGCGCCGTGGACTCCGCCGCCATCAAGTCCTCCATCCAGGCCGCGGTCGACAAGGGCATCAAGGTCGTCGCCTACGACCGCCTCGCCCAGGGCCCGGTCTCCGCGTACGTCTCCTTCGACAACGAGAAGGTCGGCGAGCTCCAGGGCCAGTCCCTGCTCGACGCGATGGGCTCCAAGGCCACCAAGAAGTCCAAGGTCGTCATGATCAACGGCCTGGCCTCCGACCCGAACGCCGGTCTGTTCAAGCAGGGCGCGCACAAGGTCCTCGACGGCAAGGTCGACATCGCCTACGAGCAGGCCGGCGACTGGGACGACAAGGTCGCCGCCCAGAAGATGTCCGCCGCCATCACCCAGCTCGGCGCCAAGAACATCGCGGGCGTCTACTCCGCCAACGACGCCATGGCCGGCGGCATCGCCACCGTCCTCAAGGGCGCGGGCATCAGCAGCACCCCGCTGACGGGTCAGGACGCGGAGCTCACCGGTATCCAGCGCATCGTCGCCGGCACCCAGGCCTCCACGATCTACAAGGCGTACAAGCCGGAGGCCGACGCGGCCGCCGAGCTCGCCGTCGCCCTGCTGGAGGGCAAGAGCATCGACTCGCTCGCCACCACCACGCAGACCAGCGGTTCCGGCGACAAGGTCCCCTCGCAGCTGCTGACCCCGGTCGCGCTGACCAAGGACAACATCAAGGACACCGTGGTCAAGGACAAGCTCTACACGGTCGCCGACATCTGCACCTCGGCCTTCGCCGCGGCCTGCAAGACGGCCGGCCTGGAGTAGTCGCCCCTGGCGGCAAACGAAGCCTGTCCGGCGTCCGCCCGCACCTACATACCCCGCTGTGCGGGCGGGCGCCGGACGGAACCGTCGTAGCGCGGCCGGTTGCCAACAGGCACCGGCAACGCGCATGTTCACCTTGTAAAGCAGTGCCCGAGGCAACCAAGCCGATGTCCTCGGCACCCCCTCCGCGCCTTTCTTTTCAGCGCGGCATCCCCGCCGGTCAGGCGGCGAAGGAGATGGTTCACGTGTCCGCTACGCCCGTGCTGGCGTTGCGCGGAGTCTCCAAGCGGTTCGGTGCGGTCCAGGCCCTCACCGACGTTGAGCTGGAGGTCCACGCCGGAGAAGTGGTCGCCCTGGTCGGCGACAACGGCGCAGGAAAGTCCACCCTGGTCAAGACCATCGCCGGAGTGCACCCCATCGATGAGGGCGTCATCGAGTGGGAGGGCAACCCGGTCAGCATCAACAAGCCGCACGACGCCCAGGGACTCGGCGTCGCGACCGTCTACCAGGACCTCGCGCTCTGCGACAACCTCGACGTCGTCGGCAACCTCTACCTCGGTCGTGAACTGCTGCGCCGCGGCGTGATCGACGAGGTCACGATGGAGAAGAACTCCCGCGAGCTGCTGTCCACGCTCTCCATCCGCATCCCGAGCGTCCGCATCCCGATCGCGAGCCTCTCCGGCGGTCAGCGCCAGGTCGTCGCCATCGCGCGCGCCCTGATCGGCGACCCCAAGGTCGTCATCCTCGACGAGCCCACCGCCGCCCTCGGTGTCGAGCAGACCGCACAGGTCCTCGACCTGGTCGAGCGGCTGCGCGAGCGCAACCTCGGCGTCATCCTCATCAGCCACAACATGGCCGACGTCAAGGCGGTCGCGGACACCGTCGCCGTCCTGCGCCTGGGCAAGAACAACGGTTCCTTCTCCGTGAAGGACACCAGCCACGAAGAGATCATCGCCGCGATCACCGGGGCCACGGAGAACGCCGTGACCCGTCGCGCGGGGCGTCGCAGCACGGAGGCGGCAAAGTGAGCGACACGTCGAAGGTTTCCAAGACGGACACCGCGGCGGAGGGACAGACCACGGTCGCCCCCGCCGACGACCCCACCGCCGCGCCGGTCACCGTCGTCGACCCGCGTCTGCTGGTCCGCGAAGAGGGCCTCAAGGGCTACTGGACCGAGTTCAAGCGCAAGGTCAAGGGCGGTGAGATCGGCTCCCTGCCGGTCGTCCTCGGCCTGATCATCATCTGGACCATCTTCCAGGTGAAGAACGACCGGTTCCTCAGCGCCGAGAACCTCTCCAACATCAGCTTCTACCTGGCCGCCACCGGCATGCTCGCCATCGGCCTGGTGTTCGTGCTGCTGCTCGGCGAGATCGACCTGTCGGTCGGTTCCGTCAGCGGACTCGCGTCCACGCTGTTCGCGGTGTTCGTGGTCAACCACTCCGTCAATCCGTGGCTCGGTCTGATCCTCACGCTGCTGATCGGCGTCGGCATCGGCATGCTGCACGGCTGGTTCTTCGCGAAGCTCGGCGTACCTGCCTTCGTCGTGACCCTGGCCGGCTTCCTCGGCTGGAACGGCCTGATGCTGTGGCTGCTCGGCTCGACCGGCACCATCAACATCCCAGACACCGGCCCGGTGCACCTGCTCGGCCAGCGGTCCTTCTTCATGGACCAGGCCATCATCGGCGCGTACCTGCTCGCAGGGCTCGGGGTCGCCTCGCTGCTCATCGGCTCGGTCATCGAGCAGCGCCGCCGCAAGGCCGCCGGGGTCCCCTTCCGGACCAACGGTGAGATCGCGCTGCGCGTCGGCGCCCTCGCGGTCGCCGCGTTCGTCGCCGCGTACGTGCTGAACTCCTCCGCCGGTGTCTCCAACGCGCTGGTGATCTTCCTCGCCTGCCTGGTGATCGTGGACTTCGTCCTGCGTCGTACGACGTTCGGGCGCAAGGTCTTCGCGGTCGGCGGCGGCATCGAGGCGGCCCGGCGCGCCGGTATCAACGTGCCGATGATCCGGATCACCGTGTTCGCCATCGCGGGCGGCTTCGCCGCGATCGGCGGCATGTTCTTCGCCGGCCAGACCCAGAGCGCCTCGCTGACGTCGGGCGGCGGCAACACGCTGATGCTCGCCATCGCCGCGGCGGTCATCGGCGGCACCTCGCTGTTCGGCGGGCGCGGCACGGTGTGGTCCGCGCTGCTGGGCATGCTCGTCATCCAGTCGATCCAGACCGGTCTGGACCTGCTGAACATGAACACGTCGATCCAGTACATGATCACCGGTGCGGTTCTGCTGGGCGCGGTCGTCATCGACTCCGTCTCCCGCAAGAGCCAGAAGGCCGCGGGGCGCGCGTAACGCCCTCGAGGTCCAGTTGCCCGGCACTTTTCGGTGCCGGGCAACTTTCATGTCGTACTCCTGGCTGATCTTGGGTACAGCCGATCGCGTGACGTATGACCCACTGGGCGGGCGTCGTCCGTCCAGGCGGAACATTAGACTCGACACGCCCGGCAACAGCTACTGCAAGGAGGCACGGGTGCCGCTGCTGACCCGCATCAGGGGACCGCGTGATCTGGACCGGCTCAGCCTGGAGCAGCTGGACCAGCTGGCGGAGGAGATCCGGACCTTCCTCGTCGGCGCCGTCTCCAAGACCGGCGGCCACCTCGGCCCCAACCTCGGTGTGGTCGAACTGACCATCGCCCTGCACCGGGTGTTCGACTCGCCCAAGGACCGGGTGCTCTTCGACACCGGCCACCAGGCGTATGTGCACAAGCTGCTCACCGGGCGGCAGGACTTCTCCAAGCTGCGCAGCAAGGGCGGCCTGTCCGGCTACCCCTCGCGCGCCGAGTCCGAGCACGACGTCATCGAGAACAGCCACGCCTCGACGGTCCTCGGCTGGGCCGATGGCCTCGCCAAGGCCAACCAGGTACTCAAACGGGACGACCACGTCGTCGCCGTCATCGGTGACGGTGCCCTCACCGGCGGTATGGCCTGGGAGGCGCTGAACAACATCGCCGACGCCAAGGACCGCCCGCTGGTCATCGTCGTCAACGACAACGAGCGCTCCTACGCGCCGACCATCGGCGGCCTCGCGAACCACCTGGCGACCCTGCGGACCACCGACGGCTACGAGCGCTTCCTGGCCCGCGGCAAGGACCTCCTGGAGCGCACCCCGGTCGTCGGCCGGCCCCTCTACGAGACCCTGCACGGGGCCAAGAAGGGCCTCAAGGACTTCATCGCGCCCCAGGGCATGTTCGAGGACCTCGGACTGAAGTACGTCGGCCCCATCGACGGCCACGACGTCGAGGCGCTGGAGTCGGCGCTGGCCCGGGCCAAGCGGTTCGGCGGGCCGGTCATCGTGCACTGCCTCACCGAGAAGGGCCGCGGCTACGAGCCCGCCGAGCAGGACGAGGCCGACCGCTTCCACGGCATCGGCCCCATCCACCCCGACACCGGCCTGCCCATCAAGGCCTCCGCCGCCAGCTGGACCTCCGTCTTCGGCGACGAGATGGTCAAGCTCGGCCGGGAGCGCGAGGACGTCGTCGCCATCACGGCCGCCATGCTCCAGCCGGTCGGCCTGAAGAAGTTCGCGGACGCCTTCCCGGACCGCATCTACGACGTCGGCATCGCCGAGCAGCACGCCGCCGTCTCCGCGGCGGGCCTGGCGACCGGGGGAGCGCACCCCGTCTTCGCCGTCTACGCCACCTTCCTCAACCGCGCCTTCGACCAGGTCCTCATGGACGTCGCCCTGCACAAGTGCGGGGTCACCTTCGTGCTCGACCGGGCCGGCGTCACCGGCGACGACGGGGCCTCGCACAACGGCATGTGGGACATGTCGATGCTCCAGGTCGTGCCGACGCTCAGGCTCGCCGCCCCGCGCGACGCCGAGCAGCTGCGCGCCCAGCTGCGCGAGGCCGTCGAGGTCGACGACGCCCCGACCGTGCTGCGCTACTCCAAGGGCGTCGTGGGCCCCGCGGTACCCGCCGTGGGCACCGTCGGCGGCATGGACGTCCTGCGCGAGCCGGGTACCGACACCCCCGACGTGCTGCTGGTCTCCGTCGGCGCCCTCGCGCCGATGTGCCTGGAGATCGCCTCGCTCCTCGACAAGCAGGGCATCTCCACCACCGTCGTCGACCCGCGCTGGGTCAAGCCCGTCGACGAGGCCATGGCCCCGCTCGCCGAGCGGCACCGCGTGGTCGTCACCGTCGAGGACAACAGCCGGGTCGGCGGTGTCGGCTCGGCGATCGCACAGGCCCTGCGCGACGCGGGCGTCGACGTCCCGCTGCGCGACTTCGGCATCCCGCCGCGCTTCCTCGACCACGCCTCCCGCGCCGAGATCATGGCGGAGATCGGGCTCACCGCACCCGACATCGCCCGCCAGGTCACCGGGCTCGTCTCCAAGTTCGACGGCCGGTACGACAGTGCCCCCGCCGAGGTGGAGCCCGCACGGGACTGAGTGCCTCCGGATGGGCCCGGTCCACCCCCGCCAAGGGTGGTGGACCGGGCCCATTCGCGTGAATCCACCCGCGCCGGGGCATACGACCTACGCCCCCTCTCGATCATGTCGAGGACGACACTGCGTGGGAGGTACCCGTGAGCAGCACCCTCTTCCGGACGAAGAAGGTCGAGCAGTCCATCCGTGACACCGAGGAGCCGGAACACGCGCTCAAGAAGTCCTTGTCCGCGCTGGATCTGACGGTCTTCGGCGTCGGTGTCATCATCGGCACCGGCATCTTCGTCCTGACCGGCACCGTGGCCAAGAACAACGCGGGACCGGCGGTCGCCCTGGCCTTCGTCGTGGCCGGCGTCGTCTGCGCGCTCGCCGCGCTCTGCTACGCCGAGTTCGCCTCCACCGTCCCGGTGGCCGGCTCGGCGTACACCTTCTCGTACGCCTCCCTCGGCGAACTGCCCGCCTGGACCATCGGCTGGGACCTGGTCCTGGAGTTCGCCCTCGGCACCGCGGTGGTCGCGGTCGGCTGGTCCGGCTACATCGCCTCACTGCTCGACAACGCCGGCTGGCATCTGCCGGAAGCGCTCAGCGGCCGGGACGGCGCCGACGGCTTCGGCTTCGACATCCTCGCCGCCGCGCTCGTCCTGGTGCTCACCGCCATCCTCGTGCTCGGCACCAAGCTCTCCGCGCGGGTCACCTCGATCGTCGTCGCCATCAAGGTGACGGTGGTCCTCGTCGTGATCATCGCGGGCGCCTTCTTCATCAAGAGCGACAACTACGACCCGTTCATCCCCAAGGCGCAGCCCGTGGAGGCGGGCGGTGACCTCCAGTCCCCGCTCATCCAGCTGATGTTCGGCTGGGCGCCCGCCAACTTCGGCGTGATGGGCGTCTTCACCGCCGCCTCCGTCGTCTTCTTCGCCTTCATCGGCTTCGACGTGGTCGCCACGGCCGCCGAGGAGACCAGGAACCCGCAGCGCGACATGCCCCGCGGCATCCTCGGCTCCCTCCTCATCTGCACGACCCTCTACGTCGCCGTGTCGATCGTGGTGACCGGCATGCAGAAGTACACCGACCTGTCCATCACCGCCCCGCTCGCCGACGCCTTCAAGGCCACCGGGCACCCGTGGTTCGCGGGCTTCATCAGCTTCGGCGCGGCGGTCGGCCTGACGACGGTCTGCATGATCCTGCTCCTCGGCCAGACCCGGGTCTTCTTCGCGATGAGCCGCGACGGACTGCTGCCCACCTTCTTCTCCCACGTCCACCCGAAGTTCCGGACCCCGCACCGCCCGACCATCCTGCTCGGCGTGATCATCGCGATCGTCGCCGGCTTCACCCCGCTCAGCGAGCTGGCCGAACTGGTCAACATCGGCACGCTGTTCGCGTTCGTGGTCGTCGCGATCGGCGTCGTCATCCTCCGCCGCACCCGCCCCGACCTGCCCCGCGCGTTCCGCACCCCGTGGGTCCCGGTCATCCCGATCCTGTCGGTCCTCGCCTCGTTCTGGCTGATGCTCAACCTGCCGGCCGAGACCTGGCTCCGGTTCGCGATCTGGATGCTCCTCGGCTTCGTCGTGTACTTCCTCTACGGCCGCTCCCACAGCCGTCTCGACAAGGAGCCGAGTGCCGTGGTCGGCGACAAGGAGTAATCCTTACGTTCTACTCTCCGGCCCCGTATGTCCTGCTCCAGTGGGATATACGGGGCCGGATAGCGTGCGGCCATGTCCGCAGAGCTCCTCGCCCCGTCACGTTCCGTGCCCGTCTCCCGTACGGCGTACTGGAGCCGGCTGCTGCCCGCGCTGGCGGCCCTGGCCTGCGTGACCCGGGTCCCGTCCTTCGCACGGCCGCTGTGGAACCCGGACGAGGGCTATCTCGCCGTACAGGCACGGCTGTTGGCGCACGGCGGGCAGCTCTACGAGACGGTCGTCGACCGCAAGCCCCCTCTCGTGCCGTGGCTGTACGAGGCCGCGTTCGCGGTGACCGGCTCCGGCACGTTGACGGGCGTACGCGTCCTGGCGATCGTCGCCCAGTTCCTCACCGCCGTGCTGCTGGCCTCGCTGGCCCGTCGGCGCTGGGGTGACACCTCCGGCCGTACCGCCGGCGCGGTGTACCTGCTGATCTCCGTCGGCCTGAACCCGGAGGACGCGCAGGCCGCCGGCTTCGAGGTGTTCACCCTGCCCTGGACGGCGGCCGCGATGTGGTGCGCGGACCGGCGCCGGTGGGGCGCGGCGGGCACGGCCGTCGCGTGCGCCTTCCTCACCAAGCAGACCGGCGCGGCCGTACTGCTGCCCGTGCTCTGGCTCCACGTCTCCTCGGGCGCGGGGCGTCGTGGGCTGCCGCGGCTGACGGCGGGGGTGGTGGCGCCGGTGCTGTGCGCGGCGCTGGTCACGGACCCGGGGGGCTTCCTGTTCTGGACGGTCACCGGATCGAGCGCGTACGCGACGCCGACCGGCTCCGAACTCCACGTCCTGGCAAGGGGGTTGGTCAACGCGGCGATCGTGGCGGTGGCCTGTGCGGGGCTGATCCGGCCCGTGCTGCGGACGTTCCGGGCGGCGACGGCCGACCTGTGGCTGTGGCTCGCGTCGTCGTCGGGAGCGGTCCTGCTCGGCCTGCACTTCTTCGGCCACTACTACCTCCAGCTCCTGCCGCCCGTCGCCCTCCTGGCCGCGTCCGCGCTGCGGGCCCTGCCCCGCGACAGCACGCGCACCGCGCTGCTCGTCTCGACCTGCACGTGCGTGCTGTTCCTGACCTGGGGCGTCCTGGCCCCGCGCCCCGAACTCGACCACGCGCGACGGGTCGCCGAGGCGGTGTCGTCCCGCACGGACCTGGGCGACCCCGTCCTGATCTGGGGCATGCACCCGGAGACGTACTGGCTCTCCCACCGCACCCCGGCCACCCGCTACCTGACAGCGGGCCTGCTCACGAACTACAGCGGGGGGAGGGACGGCGGGAGAGTGGGGGAGCGGTACGCGGTCAAGGGCGCGTGGAGAGTGTTCCGACGTGAGGCGTCTTCAGCGGTCCTGGTGGTCGACGACTCCCGCGGCAAGCCGTACGCGCCTGAACGGGTGCGGGGCCTCCGGCGGTTGCTGGCGGCGGGGTACGAGGAGGTGGGGACGGTGGATGGGGCGGTGCTGTACGTGAAACGGCGGTAGGGGTGCGTGGTCGGCTGTGGGTGCGTCGTGGCTGGTCGCGCAGTTCCCCGCGCCCCTGACTGGGTGCTGTCCCGCCTGCCTAGCTGTACCCACCCTTTTAGGGGCGCGGGGAACTGCGCGACCAGCCCCCACCGGCCCGCCGGCCGCCACACGACACAGCGCGGCACATCGGAAGGCGCTCAGGGACGAACCGTCCGCGGGCCCGCCACCTCCGCCCCCAATTCCCCGACCCGCCGCCGAAGTTCCCGATCCGCGGTCACCACCAGCACCGACCGCTCACCCGCCTCCGCCACCAGCTGAACCATCCGATCGTCCCCACTGCCGGGCGCGGACACCACCCGAACCCCCGGCACCGACTCCACCCCCCGAGCCGCCCCCTCCACCACCAGCACGATCTCCAAGGGCCCGTCCCGCCCCGGCACCCCGTCCGCCGCCAACCGGTCCCGCAGCCGTTCTGCCGCCCCTCGCCGATCCCGCCACCACCCGTCCGGCACCGACCCGACGACGTTCGCGGCATCGACAACGACCAGCAGCACGGCACTCATACCCCCAGGTTCCCACGGGCGGCCCACCCGGAGACGCGGAGCACCGCCCGATTAGAGTGGTCCCGTGTCAATGGTCCGTACAGTGAACGGCGACTGGCTCATCCGCGCCCGCGACGGCCGGCTCGGCGTCTACACCACCCGCGACGACGCCGTCTGGTGCCGGTCGGAGCGCCGCCCGGGCGGCGACACCTGGCTGCCCTGGCACAAGGTCGGCGGCGACCAACGCCTGCACCCCGGACTCGCCGTGGGCCAAGGCCCTGACGGCTACGGACACCTCGTCTCCTGGCGCCCCACCAAGGCCGACGAGGCGGGCCTGGTCCACTCCGCCCACTTCCGCGTCCACCTCTCCGCCCTCGACTGGCTCCCGATCGGCCACCCCGAGCGGGCGGGCGCGCGCACCGGCATCCCCGCCGTGGCCGTCGACGCGGAGGGCCGGGCGCATGTCTTCGTGGGCAACCGGGGCAAGGGCGTCCACGCCCGCATCCAGAAGGAACGCGGCGGCTGGACCGGCTGGTCCGCCCTCAAGGGCACCGAGGTGCACGACCAACTGACCGCCGTGACAGGGGAGTCGGGCCGGATCGAGGTGTACGGCACCACCCCCACCGGCATCCTGCGCTGGCTCCAGGAGGAGGCGGGCGCACCTCCCGTACCCACCGACCCGCTGCCCGTCCGGGTCGAGCCGGGCACCCTCAGCGCGCTGCCCACCTCCAAGGAGCACACCACGCTCTTCTTCGCGGACCCCGAGGGCATGCTCTACGCCTGGCGCCCGGAGACCGACCCCGTGCCCCTGCTCGCCGCGGCGGGTCCCGGCCCGGTGGCCCTGCTTCGCTGCACCCTGGAGGGCCACGACTGCACCCTGCTCACGCAGCGGTCGGCCTCCGGCCGGGTCGCCTTCGCCGCCTACCCGACGGAGCGGGAGTCGGCGGGCCTGTGGTGGACCGAGTCCGGGCCCCAACTCCCCGTGGACACGGCCGTGTCCGTCGCCGAGGACGCCGACGGACGGATCGTGGCCGCGACGGTGACCCCCGACGGCGAGCTGCGGGTCGCCCGGCAGAAGGACGAACCGGGTCTGGCACTGGCGGCCTGGCAGGAGGTCTGAGCGCCGTCCTCAAGGGCAGCACTCAGGGCGAAGGCGGCCGACCCCGCATGACAGAGGGCCTCCGCCCGGAAACCCGGAAGCGGAGGCCCTCCTCACACGCGCCTGAGCGTTACGCCGGAACCGACGCCACGCCCGGAGCCAGGAACTTCTTGCCGTTCACACGCTCGGAGACACCCTCGCGGTCCAGGTACGGCGTGATGCCGCCCAGGTGGAAGGGCCAGCCGGCGCCCGTGATCAGGCAGAGGTCGATGTCCTGCGCCTCGGCGACGACACCCTCGTCGAGCATGAGCCCGATCTCCTGCGCCACCGCGTCCAGGACGCGCTCGCGGACCTGCTCCTCGGTGAGCACGGAGTCGCCCTGCTTCAGCAGCGCGGCGACCTCCGGGTCCAGCTCCGGCTTCCCGCTGTCGTAGACGTAGAAGCCGCGCTTGCCCGCCTTGACGACGGCCGCGAGGTTCGGGGAGACCGTGAAGCGCTCCGGGAAGGCCCGGTTGAGGGTCTCGGAGACGTGCAGACCGATCGCGGGACCGACCAGCTCCAGGAGGACC
>Ga0307508_10003385_pt1 | contig 16160 bp, 24 predicted proteins | sample 9_EM_MG_FD_203089 | JGI IMG/M metagenome (GOLD analysis project Ga0307508, IMG submission 203089) | Populus trichocarpa ectomycorrhiza microbial communities from riparian zone in the Pacific Northwest, United States - 9_EM | ecosystem: Host-associated > Plants > Roots > Unclassified | place...
GTACAAGAGAGACGTCCCCGGGACAAACAATTTATACCCCAAGAGCCTGACTTGGAATGACTAATACGCTGCGCTCTTGGCGCTATCATCCTCCCAATTAATGCTCTTGGCATTTACCTCCCACACCACTGGTCTACCTACAACCCTATCGCTGTGTAGTCTAGATGCTCTACGTACTCCGAGTTCATTCCCGTGTAACACTTTCTGACTGTTGTTTTACTATACTCTTTTCCTCGGAAGATCATGAGTGGCAAGACACGAGCTACGCCGTCGGCAAAGGTGGTAAACTGCATTGTTGCCTGATGCTTCCCCCATCCGGATTTTCGGCTCTTAGCCCATACAGTTTTATTCCCCTTTGTTTCGTAGCTTCTTCCCTCCAGATACTCCCAGGGTAGTGGCGTTTGATCCATATTGATGATATTTGAGGTGAGATATTGGCCAACAGTGCAGACAGTGTCTTCACTACCATCTCGCAGTTGTTAATTCTGCCAGTTAAAACATAGGAAATTGATGATCATCTCACAGTGCTGTGCTGGTGTTTCCGAGGCTTGGTTTGTAATGATTTGAAGTGTGATATCGTTGCGGTGAAGGAACCGAGAAAACCAGCCATTTGAAAAGCAGAATTCAACAGTTGAATACGGATAGATCTCTGTAAACAACCGCTTCGAGGTACATTCAAACCACTTGCGACGTACAATTCGTCCCAGTTTTCGCCGCTCCTCAAATGCTACACGTAGTTGTTTCTGAAGTTCCTTCCACCACGGGTTACTTCGCCGTATACGTACAGTATACTGATTCGCCTGAAGCAGCAATGCCTCGTTCTGTGAAAACCGTGATGATTAGTAATTTGCAGTAATTGCCTGATAATCTTGCAGAATACCTTCTCCCATTTCATCATCTGGTTCTTTTGCTTGAGTCCGAACCGCACTTGAACCTCCTCACGCGTGGGTTTCCGTTTTCTACCATCTCTATCGTCCACCTGTCTGTGTTCTGCTCAGGACAACACTTAGAGCTTAAATTCAACTGTTCTGCACCGCTTCGCTCTGGAAGGAGTGGCTGCCAGCAGAGGAACCCAGCGAGGGACCGCCGAGATTGGGTGTTTTCGAGGTCCTGGCCGTTGTTTGGATTCAACCGGTGAACGGTTGCTAGGGGTTCGAGGCATATCGGCAGTGGGCTGTAAGGAAGCTTGCGAGAAAATCGTTGTGAGGAGTTCTACTGGCAGCTCGGAGCCTGATACTCGATCATCGATGATTGATAGCTGCATTGTGCTTTTAAGCCTTAGAAATACTGCATAGTTGGTGATACTTCTGGCTATATCCGCTATTCAGCTGAGCTGAGATACCTCCTAGGCTGATCACCTGACGTCTGAAAAACGCTCGGCGCGCTAACCGTAAGCGATCTAGCGCGCGCCAGCGTGTCACAACCTATAGCAGTGGCGTTTATAAGGGGGACCTCTTAAGTGGGTTAATACGGTAGGTTAAAAGTGCAATAATTCGGTACTCACGAAACTTCATCTCCGCATCAACAGGACTGGGCTTGAGTTCGTGCATATACCGACAGCCGTGACGCTTCAGGAAATATTCACAAAGAAGTTGGCAGGGCCCAAGCACTGAGGGTTCCTCAACTCTATACCGTATTATCTCGCATAAGAGTGCTCCCCCCCCTAAGCGGTTAGCGCATTTCTTGGAGATCTTGGCGCGCACCCAGGGCGCTTGGCACTTAGTCAATTTCAGATTCACTAGCGCGAAAACCCCGCGATATTGTCATGTATGGTACAGGTGACCTCACGCCTGTCTCTCCAACAAAATTCCACGCCATCATCTTCAGTATCACTGATACTAGGAACAGCTCTGCAACCACATACTACCTACGTACTCCCTCTAGTCTCTTACTTCTAGCTAGACTTACTGGTTTGACAGGAAGTTTCCCCTTGCTGGTATGCGCCGTGCACTTTGAGAACGCGTCCGCCGAGCCTGTGAGGGTGCACCTGCGTCCGCCGAGCTTGCTGAGCCCGCTGGGACGTGTGCTGAGGTTGCTGAGGAAGAGTAGGCAGCTGTGGGGTGTTGGATATTAGTCATTAGGTAGTGGCCTAGGGAATAGGGGATTATTACCAGATTTACCTCTGGATCTTTGAGAGCCTCGCCCACATCCTCTCGGGCGCCGACGCCGGATCCCCCATATCGCTCTCTTTAGAGGTGCATCACCGTCACTACTGGGTGACGCTAGGAAGGTGGATCCGTTTGCTGTGATCGTGTACGTCGAGGCCGACGAGCCTCCTGACAGTTTGCCCGCCTCTAGTCCAGCTGCTACGGTAGTGTGTGAGGGTGAAGCCGCTGCAGCTGTATACGAATCGCTGGCGGCTAGTGCGCAACAACTTGGTGGTAGGCTCATCTTCCTCACCGCTGGCGTCAGTCTCTGGATTGTCGCTGGTACCCTCAGATGAGCTATAAATACCAGCTTTGCCGTCTTTTATCCTGCCATATTTGCGTCGCATATGTCAGGACCCACAATTTGAATGCAGTCGTAAACGCTCGTTTCTCCCGGGTGAGATGCATCGCCGGAGGAGGAAACTTGCGCGAGTGGTCTGCAGTCGCCTGCTCCATTCGGCCAGGTATCGATTTCGGTTTACGGGGCGATTGAGGTGGAGGAACAGTTTACTTGAGGTTGTCGTTATCTTCGTCTTCGTCCAAAGCTCTGACGGTAGATTCTTCAACCGTAGGTGAGAGAATGAGAGCGGCAAATTGCAATACGCCTGTGTCAGGTGTGGTTGGCTTACTGAACTAGCTCCGTGGCTCTCTGTTATTGCTTGTGTGGTTCCTATTGCCTTGATCTTTCTGGGCTGTTTGTAAAGGACTCGCGACGCTGCTCAGGACTTGCGATGCAGCTCAGCCCAGCAGGCCTCACAAGCATCAACCTCCCATCCTCCGAATTAGGTGACGTTCTATAGCCGCGACTACGCTAATCATGAACGCACTAGTGCGCGGTACACCGTGCTAAACCCATTTCAAATGGTGGGCTCTTATGCGAGTTTTTACGGTAGGACTGAGTGGCGATGAAAAAACGATATGGTGCATGCGCAATAGGTGAGTGCTGGAGCTAGGGTAGACAATTTAGGGTTCCGGCGTGTTTTGCCCGCACCCTCGAGTGCGCCCACACCCTAGCGCTCCGTCACCTCTCTGCTTCTCTGTAGCTTAGCTGGACCCGTTCTTTTTGTTAAGTATCCACTACCGCTTCCAATAAACTTTCATCTATTTCTCGTTCGTGTGCCCGTCTCTTGTCTTTCTCATCGCGACACTATAAAATCTAACCCCTCGTATTAGGGGTTCGCTACTCCAGTCCTGCGCGGTCTATCAGCACCCTCCGAGAAGTCACCAGCACCGCCACGCGAAGTAACACTGCTTCATCCCCGATACCACGCGTCGCGGCGAGACCTAACAGCCAACGCCCACCCCGTCCAAGTTTGATTCCTGATGGAAGTGCCAACTACCACAACTGTGGGTATTAATTTGCCTATAATAACCGATGCACCGGGAGTAGCTCCTAACCCTCCCTACATGCCGATGCCTCCGATGGCTATCCTGTTTGATGACTACAGGGCTGCAGGCTTACTCCTCGGCCTTGTCTTTGTTGTCGGTTACCTTCGTTAGTTCTCCCAATTCCTTCCTCTCTTAGCGACCCTGCATTGCGTATTGAAAAGCTGACACAAAGCAAAAGTCGCATACATCGCCCATACCTTTCCGGCTATTACGACGCCAAGAGCCGCAGTGGCCTCCCAAGATCATGCGCTCGACCAGGCGGAGAGGTGTTTGTGTTGTGGCACCGCTTCCAATTCGGCCGGGTATGATCGCAACATCCCTCGATTCAGCAATTGGCGAAACTTCGAAAGTGGCGACTCGAGTGACGCCTGCTTTATCGATCTCGACGAGAGGCCAGATGGATACTTCACCTATCCCTTCGAATACGGTGATCAGGAAGTAATTGGATATTACACCACCCCCTATATGCCATCTGGCAGCGAATACGAAACGTCTGATGACAATACAGTCATTGAACCTAATCACAGGACCACGTCTTCGGGTTGCCGGTAGAAGATGGATTTTCGGCAAGAGTTCATGTTGGAGGGGAGGCTGATGCGCTTGCTAGCAAGAAGTCAGACTGTGATGGAATCGAATTTGGGTAGCTGTGTGGATGTGGAGGTCTGTGGACTAAAAGCCACGTTTGGTACACCAGACGGGTTGGTCGAATGACACCAATTGCAAGTTAGTGTGTTCTAGTTTTGTCTTCATCCCGAGACTTGAATCTCATGCCTTGGCAATGACGTTCGTGTCGAGCGCCGTAAACACACACACAGTGTCGTGTTGACTGCGGTCAAAAATGTACGCCGCCATAGTCTAGATAGGCTTCATGCGAGTATGATAAAACAAAAAAAAAGTGTCGTGTTGACTGATGATTAAATTGTTTGAAGCCGTCATTTGAGTTCTGGTTGGAACCTGGGGACACCTGTAGCCGACAGGAATTCTCCACATTTTCAGCAACGGCTTGTCGCCTCCCGCACAACATAATATAATGAGACTGTTAGGGTGTCGTTAGAGTAACATCGAAAGTATTCATACCCACTCTCTGAAAAAAACGTATCTGCAAGAAAAAGATGAACACCCCCATGGCGACGGTCCAGATCGGAATGGTGGCGGTCCGCTTCAACAAGGAAGCGACGCGCTGGCTGTGCATTTGGCTGGACTCGCAGCTTACCCTCAAGGACCACCATGCCATCCGGCTGGCAGAAGGAAAGAAGGCCACGGCACGGCTGAAGCGGCTCGCGGGGCAAATGGGCCTGTCACCCGCCAACTGCAGGAAGGTTAAGACGGCCTGCATCTAATCGGTCGCCATGTTCGGATCGGAGCTGTGGCGGACAGGGACCAGCACCCAGGAACGAAAGGACGCACGAACGAGCTACAACTTCTGGTCAACCAATAGGCGCGGGCGACAACGGGGGCATTCCGGACAACGAATCTGGGAGCGCTGTCGATGAAGTCCGGGCTCAGACCAGCAGGCAACCAGATGGAAACCAGGCATCGGAGGTTTGGTTCGGCAGTTGAGCCTGCCGCGGGTAGAATAGGCACTGGAGGTGGCTGGAGCCCCAATGGAAATCGGGTAGTGGCTCAAAAACACCCTTGTATACACCGGTAGGACAGAGTGCGCAATGTCGCTCGAGGAGCCAGAAACCCTCGATGCGAAGCTACTACAAAGGAGGAGGCTAAGGCTGAGGTAGAGAAGGACCGTCCTGGACTCACCATGTTTACGGATACGCCACGGCTGGACAGTGGCGCTTCGTGCTACGCGGTGGTATGGAAGAACGGCCAACCTGGAAGGGCATCAAAACCCACATGGGCTACAACCAGGAGACCTACGACATGGAGTGATCTGTAGTTGCCCCTAGAATCGTCCAGGCGTTACCACAGAGATCCGGTGTTGCCCAGCTCATAAAATGTCGCCGGCAATGAGAAAGCCGACGAGTAGGCCAAGATTGCGCCAGAGGAGCCAGACAACCATGGGGTGGAGTGGCTGAATTACGACTAAGACAGCTGGTCGGAAGTGCGTGCAGTGCCTCTCCCACGGTCCCTTGCCAACCTCAAGCGGGAGACCTCAGAGAAGAAGTGGGTGGAGGCGCACCAGTGGGCAGGAGGGCGGATCTCCAAATCGAAATACAGCTTGCCAAAGAGCCAGAAGCACGTTGACGTGGTGGCTGGTAGGACCAAGAGGCTCACTTTGCTGTTCTACCACATCAAGGCGAGGCACTGTCTATTCGGACAGTACCTCGATTGGACGAAGAAGCAGTCACCCCACAATGTTGGTGGTGCCGGTACCCGAATCAGACTCAGGAGCACCCGTTCAAGGTGTGTCTGGATGGGAAGTCCCAGCAGAAGATCCTGTGGGTAGTGTCAAAATATTCGAGTGATAGGGTGTGTAGGAACTCCGTTGCTTGATCTTTTTACCGTAGCGGGAGGACCGCTCTCTATATATATACATGCAGAAACCAGCCCATTACAAATCACCAACTCGTCCAGATACCCTGGGTGGCAACTTGCCACCTCCGGTCTGGATGTCGCCGGTGGCAACTTGCCGCGTCACCAGTGGCGAATTGCCACCTCCGCCACCTGATGCCTTCCGGACGCAACTGAGCGCCGTGGCCTAGGCTGGCCGTCGACCCATACATCTGACAGGTAGAGGTACGGAAGAAGACTGGGAAGGGAAAGGACCGGTGGAAGATCCGGGACCACCTAGTGGATGAGAGGTGCGGGCAGACGGTACCGGACTTCCTCTCCACCACGGACGTGTGAAGGTGGGTGCCGGCCGAGGAGACTCAATGAGTGAGGAGTCGGAGGCGGAGCCGCGGGTGTTCTTGGGGGAGATGGGATCGGAGCTCGAGGAGCCGGGCGTTGGGGGGACTCCACTTTTCCTCCCCATGCCCGACTTCATGGCGTCTGCAGGAACGGTCTAGGGGGGTGGACAGGCGTATGCGGAGGGCAAAAGGGGAGCTTGCAACGTGCCGCCACTGCGCGGACAACGGACAGTTAATCGTCTGTATATAGCCTCGGCATGATCTCATAGGTCGCATGCGAGTAATGGACAAACCAAAAAATAATGATCTGCAAAAAACGTAAGGGCGGGGTGAATTAATATAGTAAGTACCTCCTCAAAATCTTCGTGATTGCCTAGGTAGATGTCTTAGTTTATCCGCTAGACCGGGGTGATAACCCCCTGCTTCTGCTCCTATTCTGCCGTGATTACGCTCCACCACTATAACAAACATCATGATCCACGTCCGAAGAAATCCCGTCGAAAGCTGAAGACACGGATGGTGAAGGTTCCGCATCATCAAAAGAATTCCGACGGAAATCGGCGAGAATTGAGCACTGTCGAGCAGGGCGTGATTATTACTTTCTTCGTCATCTACGGCGCCATCTCGACAGTATCACTCCCAGTCTGCCGTCCCTGTGTAGAGTTTCCTCACTATGAAGGGTTACCTTCAGCGGCACTACAAACACGGTACAAAGGAGAACCGCTCACGATTTGGTCGGCCCGAGGTCCTTAGTAAACGAGACATGCGAACAATTGTTGATGGAATATAAGGATCGATAGAGATGAAGATGGTGAATTAATTGATTGATACAACTTAGAAGGAGGAATCCTCTCTCCATATACAACGGGCCTGAGGGGCTCGCGAGGGGGTAAAGACGGAAGACTGTCCCCCGAGCTGGTGCCCGGGAGACTCGGGCAGCTGTCATCTCCGGACGCCGTCTCCGATCAGTCATCTCCGGATGCCCATTATTCTGACAATTTTACGTGCCGTACGGAAAGACCAACAGTATACACGTGAGTAAATTCGCTGGATCTACGGCCTCCATATATTGCTGCCCACCCTCGATCGCATCCTCCATCTGCACAAATAATGAAATGGCTAGCAAAAAAGCGGCCAAGGCTAAAGGTGGAACTAGCGAAGGCACGGCTGCAATTAGCTCCGGTACGTAAGGATTGGACTGCGGGGGACTTCCAGCGAGTGAAAAACAGGGACGAGTGTAGCATTGGGCAGCAGCCTGCATGGCAGCAGAGATGGGTCTTCAGCATGCCAGGACCGGAGAGATGGCAGGTAGACTGTGTCAGCCCTCTGAACCTTCGCCACGTGAAGTTAATAGTGTGGGGTTACATCTGGGGCAAGCAGCGTGGCCCCAGTGTTCGAAATAGACCAGACCGGCCGGCCGACTCGGTCTGCCAAGACGCCGACCAGACCTCCCGTTGCACGGTCGGAATAGGAATTAGACCGTCCTGACGACGGTGCGGCAATGTCGGGCGGACTATCCTGATGTCGGCCGACATCGGGATAAGCCTGGCTTGGCATTCATATAATGATTTGAAATTTGGTTGACTAAAAACGTCGGGTAATTCTCGCCGTTCCAGACAACCTTCCAAACACCCAGCCAAAACCTTCCAAACACCGAGACCTCTCGCCGTGACACATTCCTTCTCCACTCACCCTATTACACTGACCTACTCGATTGGCTGCTTTCCAGCTTACGCAATTGCCTGTGCTCGTCCTCGTTTGCTGGTCTCTCCTTTCATCAATCAATCATCCAATCATCCACCATTCGCACACTTCTTCGTCCGGAGGCAGCTTGTCAACTTGCAAGATCATATTTTATGCCCGCATCTCACCCATCTACCTAGAGCGTTACTCGAGTACACTGTCATTACATCTAGGACCTCTATCATGCCGTGGCCATCCCATCGGCGTTCACATACGGGTGTACGGGGTCCGGTTTTTGGGGGCGGCCGGCGTGATGGCTTGATTGCGGCTACAAGTGATGATATTATTAGAGGCATTGAGTAAACACTCAATGCACAGTGTGTGGAGGATATTGTGTAGTTTGCGAGATGTGAATTGTTGTAAAAAACATTTACACTTGTATTCAGCCTTTAGACCGCCGCGACGAGCTTTTCCAACCGGCTACTGTCCGCTGTCCGCCAACGGCCCGTGGAGACTGTGTGGGGTTGGAATCTTCATCTTTTGGGGGGTGCTGGGAGTCAGCGACTAGCGTACTCTGGGCGCCAAGCACGGCAATAGAGCGGCGAGCGAACGGCTCGGGACTCCATAGGCAATACAATACACCCGCTATTATCTGATTTCGTACAATCATTATTGACCGACGGCAAGGAACCCCATCTCTCAGACTCGCATTACGGATCGGTGATTGGGGCCTCGGGAGGACTATCATCGTAGGATTTGTATACCTTGTTTGACGGGTCGTGGTCGTCATTTGTCTGTCTCTTGTTTGCTGGGAGTGCTGCGGTGTACACCAAACAGGAGGGCATTGAGACCGCAGACTTTCCTATTCCATCGAATCATCATCAGCTCACCTAATCGCTGACATTTCCTGAGGAATAGGATCACTCCTGAATTGACAAGCAAATGGTGCCTGCATCTACGTCGAAGTCCCCGTGCGCAATGCTGGCAACTACGGAGGTCAGATACAAGAACAGAAGGACTGACTATGAAGAGAATAGTGACAAAGAGGTCCTGGAACGCTGGGTTGCTCAACCCGGAGACATACAGCGTATCCACAGTCTACAGGAGGAATTGGAACGTGCGAAAGAGCGTACAAGAAAGGAGAAGCAAAGCGAACGGGAAGTGACCCTATTTACTGACAACGACAGAAGTGATGACTCCTTACCGAATACCTGCCACATGGACGGAGAAGAAGTCACGACGATGACCAGCCCTACCTCACTGAGGATCCCGCCTTTTGGGGGTACCCCGGGTGAGAACCTAAGCAGTTTCTTCAGGAGGTTTGACAGAGCGGTGCAGTGGGTGGTATATCCCCGGTATCCTGCTGGTGAAGAAGGAAGGAGTCAGAAAGAGATGGATATGGCCTTGATGATTCAAGACAACTTGATTGGGAAGGCATTGGAGGAGTCGGACCCTTCCCAGAAGCAGCTTACGAGTCTGTGCAGGCTTTCAAGGATGCCCTGAGACAGGCATTTCCACAGTCGGAAACAGTGGCAGCCTCTAAGGAGGATCAGAGGAAGGTTAAGGCATTGCGTTTTTATCAGACTCTCTCGATCAGTGACCCAGAAACCGGAGATAGGGATCCCCCTGAGCTATACGTCCAGCGAGCGAAATGGCTCCAGCAGTATTTCCCAGATACCCTACATCAGCGTCGTGCACATCTATTTCTCACTGGGCTACACGACGTTCAGCTGATGTATGCCATCAAGATCACGATCCCGGTCAACGAGTTGACATTCGACAATGTGGTAGAGCGCTACCAACGCTGTAATGCTACAGAATGGGGACAAGTTGTGATGCTCGGGCCGGATGAGGTGGACACCTGATTCGGGCACCATCTACCACAAAAGCTGTCGTCCCAAGAATGGAGGAGACAGCGGAGAACACGTTGGCACAAGTAGTGGCGGAGGTTATGAACCGGTCAATTGGGGCCCAGGAGCAGATGGCTCAGGCAATGCAGACCCAGAGCTACCAGATGGCTCGTCTCATTGGAATGGTGAGTATGAATACCCCCCACCTACTGCTGCATCTCCTACCCATAGGCTGGCCCCCAGAATCGTTCCTGTTACGACTTCGTCAGGAGAGAGTTCCGGACCTTTGTCATCTAGACCTGCCTCATCCGGTGTAGCAGAACTGACACCTACCGGACCAAGATCAACTGGAGATGTCCAGGCGCCACCTCAGGGAGCCGACCGTCAGGGACAGAATGTCAGCTTTCGGACTTGCGAGTTCCTACCAACATACCAGAACTCCTACAGTCGACATTGTTTCAGGTGTGATTCTACCAACGATATAGCCACCAGATGCCCGGCAGGAACGAGGGAGTTGTCGACACAGGAGCAGCAGACGTTACGTCAGGAATGGTTGAGACGGACAGGTAGGACTGCAGCATTGGTTGCCCACACAGCAATCTCAGAGGAAGAGAGTGATTTGGAGAGTGTGGAAGGCGACTCCCACATATCTGGACGGGACACCCGAAGGACGCCAGGTGCGAGGATGGCCCAACCAGTGGATGGGACTATGATTCGGAATCGGATGGGTAAGGCCCGGAACAGCGGGACTGGTACTGGGTGTTCAAACTGGGAGTCGCTGCTGTCCGAGCTGGAAAAGCAAGCAGATCAGATGACAGGCACATGAACTCGGGCTCCGACATGGAACCCCTGCGCCAAACAGAGAGGGTGACTGGGTGTATCCCTCAGGGACAGCCATTGCCCCCTCAGAATCCTATCTGGATGGATGACAGTAGTCCGGAGAGGGTTACGGCACTGCACCGGACGGAGTCTCAGAACAAGAATGAAAAGAGCAAGATCAAGGAAAACAAAGGTAAGGGAAAGGAGAAAGGTAGGAACCTGGTCGAGGAGGAGAGACCTGGACCGATCCGAGGACGACGCCAGGAGGAGGAAAGCTCACGACATACTCGGCCAAAACCTTTGGAACGGGTCCAAGGAATGCTCAGCCACCTGCCCTTCGATTTACACCAGTGGCTTATCAACACTAACATTATGATGATGGTAATACAATACCTACAACAGTCTCCAGCTGCCAGAGGAGAACTCAACTGGTAGACTGCTTTAGCCAATCCAGGAAAGCGTGGCAAGTGTCATAAGCTGCGAAAGGACCAACCGGAGGACTCAGATACTGTTCTCTAGAGTGTTCGACAACTCACGGTGAAGGACAATCGTCCGAATCGTTTTGGCACCTTTTATGTCATGGTTCTCATGGTTGTCGGAAAGAAGACGTTTGTCTTTTGTAAGGCTATACTGGACCCTGGATGGGACCTGAACTTGATCACAAACGATACAGCAGACACGATCAAACCAGTCCATCGGCAATCTCTACTGCCATTCCTCCTGCTGCCTCCTTCATCATACGCCTGAGCCAGGGGCTTTCCCGGGTGGCGTGCAAACAGGCGATATATTCGGCCTCAAGTGTTGAGAGTGCCACGACGCTCCGAGACTTGGCTTGCCAATGAATCAGTCCGGACATGACGAGTTCTTCGTTGGCGTAGGTGTGTCCCAGGCCAAACACACACCCTCAGACCGATTTGCGAGTCGTAAGGTTTCCTGCCCAATCCGAGTCGGTATATCCGATAATGATGATGGAGGGTGAGTTGTGAGGATGTGAGTTGTGAGGATGTGAGTTGTGAGGCGATTGTGAGTAGGATGGGAACCGTCGGTAATGAATTCGAAATTCGGCAGTAGTCTTCAGGTATCGGAGTACTCTCTTTGCCACCGTTGCATGCATTTCGAGAGGTTGGACATTGTACCGGCTCAGGGCGGTGACGCTGAAGGCGATATCCGGTCGACTTCCGAGTGCCGCATACATGAGTGATCCAACCATTGACAGATATTCTTTGCGGTTTGCCGGTTTGTCCTCACAGTTGGTGTTAGCCAGATCTGTCTGAGGATCAAGTGGAGACTTAGCCGGTTTTGCATCCACCAGTCCGAATCATTGTATGATTGTGTTGATGTAACCTCGTTGACAGATACTGAATCCTCCATCTTTGGTCCTCTCGATCTCGATTACTAGGAAACGCTTTGCCGTACCCAAGTCGCACATCTTGTACTTCTTTTGCAGCAGCTGCTTGATCCGATGTCCCCGTCCTTCTGCACCATTGTGCGCAATGAGCAGATCGTGCACGTATAGTACTAGAAGGACTCCTTGTTGGAGATACAAATTTGAATCTTCCGCTGATTGTCGGAATCCTATGGATTGCAAGTATCCATCGATATCCTCGTACCAAAGTCTGGGCGCCTGTTTAAGTCCGTAGAGTGCTTTTCGGAGGATAAATACGCTTCCGCTCGATGCGTTTTCGTTCGACGCGCTTCCGCTTGAGGCGCTTCCGCTCGACCCTCTTCCGTTCAACGCAAGCCAGTCAATTCCAAGTGGCATTTCCATGTAGATGTTGTCTCGGTCAATTCTTGGATTTAGGAAAGCCGTCACCACATCCATATGATCGACATCCCAGCCATACTGAGCAGCCAATGGAAGTATCAATCGGAACATTGCCATTTTCGATACAGGTTTTACATAGGTTTCATCGTAGTCGATACCTTCCTTTTGTTCGTAGCCCTTGATGACGAGTCGTGCCTTGTAGCAAGTTGATCCGTCCGGATTGACTTTCCTCTTGTAGATGCACTTGCATCCAATAGATTCATCAGCAAAAAATTTGAGAAATCTCCCAGTACTCCCCTAGCTCCCGTAGCTCCCGTAAGCTCCCGTAAGGATTTGGAAAAAAATAATTGCTTTTATGTAATCTGAAACCTCGAGAAAAGTAATTTAAAATTTGTGTCTCAGATGTAAAAAAAAAGCAATATACTTCAACTTTTCTGATGTTCTTCTACAGTCCTGTCAGTCATATGGACTGCATTATCTTTTTTCACGATATCGAATGTGTGATTCTCAACCAATGCCTGCCATTCCTGGCGCATGGCTTCCTTCCATTGTCTTGCTTGTGGACTTCGTAATGCAGCTTTGTAGGTGAGCGGTTCGCTCTCGTTTTCGCACTCGACGGTGGTAGACTCGATGATTGGTTCGATTTCCGCTTCGTCTTCAGATGTCTCACCGATCCGGAGCAGCAGAAAGGCTGAGCCAAGGCGTTCCGAAGACGTCACATCACCCCCTTCTTCGTGAGCCTTGCTCATAATCGCTTTATTGGTTTCAAGGTGTGCCTTGCTGCGTGTCCGTGCAGAAACAAATTCATTCTTGTCTGCCATTTCAATCAGTCTTGGTCTCAATCATATGGAATCCACGTCACCAGTTCTCGCTTTTTTGCGAGATATTTTCGACTTCTTCTGCCCAGCATTCGCTGAATTCAGCAGGCATCTGGCCAGCATTCGCTGAATTCAGCAGGAATCTGCCCAGCATAATCGCTGAATTCGGCACACTGCCCAGCATTCGCTGAATTCAGCAGTCATCTGCTCAGCATTCGCTGAATTCGGCAGGTATAACACATATCGCCCAGCCGCTCATCGAGAGAATTCACTGCATGACGAAAGAAGTAGGATATTTGTTTCTTACTGGTATTCTCTAGAACATGTGCGTCATTCATTTCATGGATCGCGTCCTGCGCTTCGTTGGTCTGTGCTTCATCGGTGGTGTCTGGAAACTCAATGGCGTCCGTCTGCTCTTCTGTCCGTTCACTTTCTTCTTCGTCAAATACCACACTTGAGCATTCCACTGCTCGTCCGGTTCTTCCCGATTTGAAATCCCAAATTCTCCAGATTTTCGTGGTGTTACGAAGATATCCCAACATCTTGCACATACTGGAGCGGTTTCCGAATTTCTTCTCCGTTCTCTGAACGGGTAGAATATGTTTCTATACTCGACATCTGAGCCGTCGTAACTGTCCGATTTTCGGAATTGTGCGATACAATGCTTCGTATGGTGACCGGTCGTTCGTCAGACTCGATGTAGGTAACCTTCAATGCAGGTAGCATGCTGTCCTGACGGCTTCCGGCCAAAATTTTATCGGCACATTTGCATCCAACATCATACTTCGTGCCTTCGCATTCAGTGTCCGGATCATCCGCTTAGCCGTTCCGTTCTTGTGTTGGGTGTACGGGGGGGAGGGTTCAAACGTAATTCCTTTTTCTCCCAGTAAACCTAGGAACGTCGAGTTGCTGTATTCTCCGGATCCATTGTCACTACGGAAACGTTTGACGTGGAATCCCTGTGTTTTCACCCGCTCGACAATGTTGAAACTTGGCCGATATTTCTTCCGCGGTTTTTGTGATCAGAAAGTACACCTCAGTGTATCTCGTACAGTCATCAATACAGATGATGTAATATTGGGCGCCTCCGATACTGTGCTTCATAGGCCCACAGAGATCTGAGTGTACAAGCTCGAACGGCGTTGATGTCAGGGATGCCTTAGTACGTATGCCATGTTGTTGTTGTTTCGTGTGAATACAGGTCAGATACAATCGTAGTGTTTCCCAGCAAGGCTTGTCTGGCCTGTCCACAAGATCAACCGCGATCAGCGGCTCGTCGTCCATAGGATCCGTCACCGGCTCGACATCCGGATCCGTAATGCGCTCACCTGAGGTTTCCAGTAGTTGTCTCAAGTCCTGATGATTAAGGTGCGCGAGACGTCGATGCCACATATTTACCTTGTTTAAATGTGGAGCTGTTCGCAGCATCTTGTTTTCGGAGATGTGTGCTGATCCATCCGTTGATAGTATGTATAGGCCATCTTCAAGGTTGGCGCAGAGAACCTTTTGTCCCTTTGCATCGGCAATTGAGCATATCCCTGATCGGAATGTTGTTGTGTATCCGTGCGAGTCGAGTTGTCCTACTGATAGGAGAGATATTCGGAATTCCGGAACGAAGAACGCCTCAATATCCACTCTCCCAATATCCACTCCTACCAGACATACAATTCCTTTCTTCTTTGCTTGTACTTGATGATCATCTCCCAACTTGAGGATCATATTTGTTTCCTTAACTGAGCTCTTCCGGAAGTCTCGAAGATTGTTGCCGTAATTGTGAGATGCTCCGGAATCAATTACCTAGGTCCTTGTTGTTGTTGCCGAGCGATATGACGCCACCATTACCTCCGAGCTGAGTGAGGTAGACCCCGCAAGTCATTGCTGGTTACCAGAGGTATTGTGAGTGCGTCCGTTTCCGTCGCGTCCGTCGCATCCGTTTCCTTTGCGTCCGTCGCTTGCGTTTCCTTTGCGTCCGTCGCTTGCGTTTCCTTCGCGTCCGTCGCTTGCGTTTCCTTCGCGTCCGTCGCGTGCGTTTCCTTCGTGTCCATCGCGTCCGTTTCCTTCGTGTCCGTCACGTCCGTTACCTCTGCTGTTTTGTACGGCCTGTCCTTTTCTTCTAGCAGGGCAGTCATTCTTCATATGTCCTTCTTCTCCGCAATAGTAGCAGTCATTCTGATCTCAAGCTCGTTTGTTGTTCTTCTTGCTCCAGCAGTTGGCGGTAGTGTGGGTGCCGGTTTTACACCAATTACACCACCCCTTCGGAAAGCGCTCATTCCCCTGGTATCGTCACTGGTAGCCACCTCGTCCACCTCTTCCCCCTTGTTGGGTGTAGAGTGCCTCGGAGACGGCATCAGGTTTGGTTGTCATCGATCGGTTCGTCTCACGCTCGTTGAGGGCGTCAATAACTTCTTGAACCGTAACTTTCGCACGAGATTGAAGAATCTCGATCGTAACAGCATAGGTGGGAGGAAGAGTCATATATATGTGATTCTTCAGGCCGAATCAAGCAGTTGCTGCAGAAGAAGTACAAGATGGGCGATAGGGAGCGGCAAAGCGGTTCCAAGGAATCGAGATCGAAAAGTCAGAAGATGGGGGATTCAGTATCTGTCAACGAGACTACATCAACACAATCATTCGACGCTTTAAACTGATGGATGAAAAAACGGCCAAGTACCCCCTGGATCTAGTCTCGATGACTCCCAGCCGTAGAGTGATAGTTTGGAATTAGCCGGTCACATGCCAAAAAATAATATTCTAATAGTTGCCCTGGTGTTTTTTTTTTTTTTTTTTTTGTTTTATCATTACTCGTGTGCGACCTATCTAGATCATGACGAGGGTACAGTCCGTTTCCTGGCCGCAGACCGCGCAAGGCGGCACAGTGCAAGCTC
>Ga0307508_10003386_pt1 | contig 16157 bp, 19 predicted proteins | sample 9_EM_MG_FD_203089 | JGI IMG/M metagenome (GOLD analysis project Ga0307508, IMG submission 203089) | Populus trichocarpa ectomycorrhiza microbial communities from riparian zone in the Pacific Northwest, United States - 9_EM | ecosystem: Host-associated > Plants > Roots > Unclassified | place...
CGCCTGCACCCCCCCCCCCCCCCCCTTGCCGCTCCCGGAGCTCCCGGAGCCCCCACGCAGACACCTCGCTCGCTGCGCCTCCCCCAGCCGGGACCACCCTGCCCACCTCGTGGCGGACAGGAAACCTAGCACTGCCTGGCTGCACCCCCCGTCGGCAAGGAGGTCCCGGATCTTGAACCGGCTCTTCCATTTCCCGCTCTCCTCCTGTACCTGTTCACACAGGATCTTCTGCGGGACCTTCCACTTGTTGGAAATGCTTCTCGCGCGTTGTTTAGATTTGGCACTTGAGCCTTAGAGTTTGTTGAGGACACGATTGCGTAAGGCGCAAGCGGGGAAGTGTCAGCGGAGGATATTTGTTCCGCGGGTTCTTTCTCTTCTCCTTCTACTCAATACTTATCTAATACTACAACGAAGTTGTGAACCACTCGAACTACAAGAATCGATACGCCTTGTGTTTCCGCATCTCATACAGCATTAAGACTGATCGAACTCCTATCATTCATTTCTATCCTCATCGCTAATCGGTATTCTTTCAACACCACTCTGGGCATAACTACCTTGAAGAGGCGATCCCGTGTCTGTGTCCGGTATGTACCGGCACCACTGATGAACCGGAAAGGTGAGAACGAATAGGTGGGAAAGAGAAAGCATGAATGACTATCGATCTATGGGAGCGGGAAAGAGAGACTTTATATACACTGGCCACCTGGCCTAGACGGCGATGTCAGCATCGGCCTCGCTGCCTTAACGTCGACCATAATGTCCCGCCATCGCCTCTGATGCCTATGGCGCCGGTCTGACATCCGCAACCAAACATCCTTTCCCACCAGAATCAAGAAAACCTAATGGTGTCGAGGCCCCGTACGCAACACCCAATACATGCGTCAACAACAATCCGCACTGAGCAATGGGCCGAATCTTCATCAAGTGTAGGTATTAAGGCAGTGACCTGTATTTGTCAGAATAATGGGCGTCCGGAGATGACGGATCGGAGCCGACACGTCCGGAGATGACAGTTGCCCGAGTACTCCGAGCACCGGCTCGGGGGACAGTCTTCCGTCCTTGCCCCCTGGCGAGTCCCTCAGGCCCGTTGTATATAGAGAGAGTGTTCCTCCTTCGAAGTTGTATCAATCAATTAATTCGCCATCTTCATCTCTATCGATCCCCATATTCCAACAGGTTATGAACCCGAATTGAACGCTCTGCCAATCCGCTACCCACCGATAATCGCACCTTACCTACAGCCTTGCGCCTCGCGTCTTCATCCCCTTCCTGCACTCTCGCTTTTAAGCCTCAAGCCTTTTGAGCCTCATTGCCAAGCTTCAGCTATCCGACAAGATCCGAACCTCGCAACATGGAATCCATGAAATTCACCGCGAGCACGGCTCAACGGAGATGCTCAACGATCGCAACTACCACTCCTGGAAGCGCTCGCTCAAGGCCCTTCTGATCGCAGAAGACGCATTCGGAATCGTAACCGGAACAGAAGCACCCCCAAACGCGGGCGCAACTGCTCAGCTCGGTGACGTCGCCGCCGCTGCGGACCTGCCTACTCGCTGATATAGCCGTCATCGGACGAAACCACGCGGTCCCTTATCGACAACCTCCCCAACGAAGAACCCAACCACGTATAGACTGCTCCGCGCGTGGCATTTGACACCTCAGCCTCCCCGTCCGGCCGACTTACGACCGTTCGCCGTTTCCACAAGACTACAATGAAGCTAGGCACCTCAGTCTCAGCGTATATCTCCATACTAAAGGACATCCGACAACCGCTCGCTGGTTCTCAAGAACGTATCTCAAACAACGTCCTAATCAGCCACCTCCTCTCTACGCTTCCGGAGACGTTTGCCACCATCGCCGGCATCATTGAGAACAAGCCTGCCGTCAAACTTACTCTGGATGCCGTTACCGCAACGTTAATTGACGCCGAAGCTTCGATGGCACTCCGTAACGACAAAGTTGGTACGAACCTGAACATCGCGGGGACCACCACTCAAGCGCTTGCAGCAACGACTCGTCACCATGGCAAGCGACGGGGAGTCAGTGGTCACAGAGGTCGGAAGCCTTACGAAAGGCCAGGCGATTCAGGACTACGATGCTTTTACTGCACACGAGAAGGACATAAGGAAGCGGACTGCCGGTTGAAGCAAGGCGCAGAAAGACTCGGAAAGGAAAAATGGTCTCAAAGAACCTCTGCACAGACTGCACGGGCGAACCTCGGGGACTACTCGGATGAGGTCGTGGTTCACGGCTTATAGCTGATTACTGGCATGCCTTCTTCTTTTCCTTTCCTCCTTTTCCGAAACCGTTCGGTGACGCGGTGCTGCTGTGCGCGCTGTTGTTGTGGCCGTCGTACGCGCTCGGTCGAGCTGCTGTGCGCGCCTGATGTTGATGTGGCCGTCGTGCGCGCTCGGTGATGCCGGAGCTGCTGTGCGCGCCAATTGCTGACGATTGGCAGACCATCCTAAGGATCGGCCTAGGAATCGGCCTAGTATCCAAGGGGTAGTTAGCTCCTGGTGAAGCATGTGGCAGTTGGTTAAACAGGTTTTTCTTTCCCTCTCCTTACTTTCTTTGGTGGATGTACTTCCACACCTCATCCCTGCATTCTTGGTTTTAAGCCTCAACCGTTTGAGCCGCATCGTGTGGCGACGACAGCGCCGACATCACGTTTGCAGTCGCCGACTTACGCCCGTAACTACTGCTCGTGGAGATTATTCCTTACCGCTGAGAGTGCCCTCAAGATCGCTACCCGCAAAGTAATTTCGTCGAACTGCCTAGTGCCGTGATTACAATCACTGCGGCGACGGCGCTGCCTCGATGATCTAAGTACCTAGGTTTGGTTGAACCCACGATTCGAGGCGTCACCCGCAGTCCTCCCGCAAACGAAATCGATTCTACAGCCCGCATCTGGGGATTCCTTTGCCAGGAGTACTACTCTGCCCTCTCGATATTCGGTCGTCAATAAATCTCGAGCCTACTCGCCGTTCGCCGGGAATTGGCCGGAACCGACGAAGCGAACTCGGATACCACTGTCGCTCGCCACCTTCTTTTCGAGCCGTACCACGATCGTTCGAAATTACCGTCGGCATTCTCAAAAACGAACCTTCAGGGGAACTGCGAGCGCGCTTGGTGAGCTGCTGATGCACCCCACACGGGAGCTAACCTGTGCGCGCTCGAGGAGGTGTGTACGCGCTTGGTGAGGACGGAGCAGATGTGGCGTCCCACACCTAAGCTGACGTACGCACCAGATGATGGAGTTGCTATGTGCGCTCAATGCTGACGATAGACAGATTTCCCTATGTATCGCCCTGGGAATCGACCTGGTATCCAGGGGAAGCTTCTGGTGGAGCTCACGGAGGGTGGTTAAACAGGGTTTCTTTCCCTCTCCTATTTTTGGTGGTAAACTCTTTCTCCTGTGTCCGTGGTTTCCCATGAGGGTATATACACGGTAATGAGATTCAACGAGGCATCCAAGGATACTGGGTTTCGCTGTTTTTCCTCCTCTGCTGTTTGTTGCTATACAGTACTAGCCGCTTCCTTTTCTCTTTCTCTGCTGCCTCCCTTTGCATCTTCTGTATGAGGGGAAGTGCCAGAATGATGAATGTCCGGGGAAGACACATCGGTGACGACGCATCCGGAGATGACAGCTGTCCGAGTTTCAGGAGCGCCGGCTCGGGGGGATAGGCTCTCGTACTCTTCCACTGACGAGTCCCTGATGCCCATTGTGCATATATAGAGAGAATTCTCTGCCTTCGAATATGAATTTTCAATCCAATCACCATCTTCATCTCTATCGATCCCTATAGGCTATATTCCAACAACTTTCCTTGGAGTTATAAAAGGAAGTGCCCTCTAGGCGCGATAGCCCCGTGCACGCCGGACTTGTCCTTTAGGACAGTGGTTTTGAACTGCGGAGGGGCGCGTTGATAGGTGAAGAGAGTTTTTCCTGGTGCAGCTTTGTTTGTTATATCGTACTCGCATGAAGCCTATCTAGACTATGGCGGGCGCTCCTGGTGCGCAGCGAAAGTGGGGCGAAATCACAGGACAGGGTAAAAAGGGGTAACTAGAGTAATTAGCTGCAGCTGGGCCGTCGACATACATATATATCCAAAAGCTAATTGTGCATCCGGATCCCTGCGCCAGAGATCAAGAGAACCATCATCTTCCGAGGAGCTTGGCTATGTAGCGGGCGAACGGGTGGTTTGGAGCGATGCTTCATATGCGGAGGCGCGCTAGCTAACATTCGCTGTTCCTCTGTACACTGTGTTCTCCGTCTCTGCTCGACTTCACGCTTGCAGGCTACAATGCATTGCAGCTCTACGATGCGGGGTTACTGCAAACGAACTCCGGTCGCACGAGACACGGCCCGCTAACAGCCCACACAACCTACACACCTTCACAAAGGGACACGTTCCCTGAACTTCCTCTCCGGTTTGTTCGTACTCTTAGGGTACAGCCTGCTGCACGAAGTGACCGGGAGATGATCGGCGTTTTGCGTTGACAGAGCCTCCATGTTGAGTCTGGCTATGGGCGGCTGTCCGACAGAGGCACAAGAGGCATCGGAGGTCAGTTGCACTGACATGTATAAGAAGCTGGGATGCCCTCCTTCGTGGTGGGAATAATCATCTCTTCAAGCATACCACGACGGAACCCCACGACAGAACGCGAACGGCCATCTCGACGCAGAACTCATCAACTTAGTTTCGACACTGTATGTAATTCTACTCCTCTCATGATTCCCTATCGTTACTTACTTTTGTATGTGTCGCTCGCAGCACCTCAATGATCGAAATGTACATTCCTCCCTACGAAATCTCCTTCCGCCTTCAGGGTTACAGTACAAAATATGTCCTCTTCTCCCGCAACAGTCCTGATCCTACATTCGGGCAATACGGCGGATCTACGTACGACGATCAGTGGTGGCAGCTTGTTCCAGGAACAGGAAATCATGACGGGTACCACCTGATCAAGAGTAAATATACCGGCAATGTGATCTTCTCGAGGAAATCACCCAGCCCTCGGGTCGGCCACATCGGTGGAGGTGGGCAGCACGAAGACAACTGGTTCAAGTTCGAACCCGGCACTGGCAAACTCGCCGGCTACTTCCGTATCCGAAACTACGCCACTGATGCTGTGCTTTACTCCCGTACAAAGATCGATCCTACACTATACGACTACCCAGGAAACAAGAAAGTCTACGACGATCAGTACTTCACATTCCTCTTTGAGAATATGAAGATCGACAGAGTTGACTACCAGATCGACGAGGCGAAGATTCTTACCTCCATACCCGAGATCATCGGCACAGAGACTCTGAGGAACGATACGAGTGTCAATCAGACGGTGGAGTTCAACTTCTCTCGGACCGAAATTAGCTCGTCCTCCTTCGAGTACACACGTGGGTTCACCGTCACCGTGGGAACCAGTGGAAAGGTTGGGTTCCCCTTCGTTACCGAAGGTGAAGTCAAAGTCGACGTATCCAATTCCCACACGCTGAAGTGGGGCACGACAACCACTGAAAGCAAGACTTTCACGACTCGGCTACTTGCAACTGTTCCCCCCTACAACAAAGTCATTGCGACGGCGTCCGTTACCTGCGCCAAAATTCAGGTTCCCTTCACACTCTATTCGAAATCTGCCGCCACTGGATTTGAGGTTGCGACCCATGGCACTTATAACGGCGCTACGTACTGGAACCTGCAGAGCGATATCAGGGAGGAGCCTCTCTGAAGGATCGATGCTCGGTTATTCATGTTTTGGTTCTAGCTTCTCTTTCGTTTTCGTTTCTGTTTCCACCAAGGCCATGCAATATTCAGTCCTACCTGACCGAGCCTGGCCGGCTTTTAGAGCGGGTCTCTCCCAGGCGCGGTCTCCGCTGCCGTAGTGGTTTTGGTATATTATTCGGACTGCCGAAGACTGCCGGGTGCCGCACTGCTTGAAATTTTATTATTTTGGCGCCGTATCCCTTTGTTCGGCAAAATGGTGGAAAGTGTGTATGGTGCATTAGCGCCTCGCTTGGTTACTAATACCGTCGCGTGATATCAAAACATGCAGATCTCCGCGCTCCCGCTACGCTACTTATCCCTGCATTCTCCTCCTCTCAGACGCACAATGCGCTGTGGCAGGTTGGCATCCAGTATACCCGAGTCTGGAAAGGCTCATAAATGCTAAATAAAATTGATGCCCCCCCCCCCCCCCCAACCAACCACTATGTATTCCCATCGCCATCTCCATCCAAGACGCCCTGCTGGCATTACCCACCAAACCCCTCAGAATACCTATGTTGAAAATGAAAGGATCGATGACATCGTTATTCGCCCCGAGAGTTCGGCTTCCGAGGGACAACTTCCCATAGATCCGCATTACTCTTCCACCAATCGGCGGCAGTGCATTGACTAATGTTACATCGGCTATTTCCCTTCCCTTTACTGTGGGTCCACTGGACTCATGCGAAAACGGACGAGTTGGGTGTGGCAAGCCGGAAACGGGGAAGAGTACACTGGCGAAGATGGGAAACTACGGTGAAAATGGCGATGATGTGGTCCCCACCATCTGCAATTTTTTCGTCACTAACCCGTGCTTAGGTCCCAGTGCACGTACAACACAGACGTACTCGGATGCCTCTACCAAAAATGCAATCCTGTACCTTCGTCGTGTTCACAGCCATTGCCCAATTGGGAATTTGCAACCGTTAGGCATCAGTCTGCAAATACTTCGGGAGCCATTTGGCAATGCTACTCGACGAGTTGTAACCAATCCGGACGTATTTAAGGCCATTCTGTTACGCTGGATGACTATCTGCAATATTCCTTTCGACGCGGTGGAGAATGTCAGCTTCCGCTTTCTGGCCGGTGACCTGGCCGCTCGTGTACGTCTTTGTTGTACTTCCCCCATTCGATACGAATTCTTACAGATGGTGCAAACTGCCTCTTACGCTGCTAAACCCCTACATTTGCCATTCTCTGTTAAGACAATTCGATCGTGGAACCTCGATACGTACCAGAAACCGCAAATGCACGTTCAACCGGACAGACCGCACGAAGACACGACACATATGTACTAGTAGCTCTGAGGCTAGCGTGATTAAGAAGATGCTACGCGGATTGATAAAGCAAGTGGAGGAGATGGAGGCAGGTGGGGAGAGCAAGCAATATATAACCCGACATCGCAGGAAATGGGCTCATGACCTCCCCCACAATCCCACCACTCCTTGCCGGAACACCGCGATAATCAAATACTCTCCTCCCTTTTCTTTCGCACTCCTCGTTAGCTGGTCCTCTATTTTATGTTAGAATATTGGGATCGATAGAGAAGAAGATAGCGAATTGGACTGAAGATACACAATAGAAGGCAGAACTTTCTCTCTATATACAACGGACCGGAGGGACTCGTCAGGGGAAAGGACGGAAAACTCTCTCCCGAGTTGGTACGTGGAGACTCTGGCAGCCGTTATCTCCGGACGTGTCGCCTCCGGTTCGTCATCTCCGGACGCCTATCGTTCGACATTTTATATTCGTACTAGTTGCTGTGCGCCGTGGCTCCGCAGATAAAGCTGAACCAACAGCGCACCACCCACCCAGGGGGCCGGGAGGGCGGGCTTCGCAGTCCGTCTAGTCTACGCTGGAAAATGTAACGGCACGCCGCCGCCGTCACCACCAATCCCGAACGACTAAAGTCTGGAACGTTCTGGATGGCACGGCGCAAGGAAGGTTTCGGGTTCTGGATTGCGCGGCGCAAGGAGTAGGCTTCGGGGTTTTTGGGTTTGATTGCACGGCGCGAGGAGGTCTTGGGTTTCGGGTTCTGGACTGCACGGCGAGGAAAGGTTCTGCTAGTTCTGGTTGCGCGGCGAGAAAGGTTCTAGTTGCGCGGCGAGGAAAGTTTCTAGGTGCGGAAAGGTTCTGTTGGTTCTGGTTGCGCGGCGTGAAGAAGGATCTGGATGTGGAGGATCGCACTCATTGTATATAAGGGTGCGCTGTTGTCTGTCTTGCATGTTTCTTCTTCACGCAACAACTTGTTTCCTGAGGGAAAAGTTGTTGCGTCTGGCGGATGGGAAAGATGGGAGCCCCATGGGGGTGGTACGGCGTGGAGGAGTGCATATAGTCTGTAGTACTGAAGCACAATGGAATTAACTGCCACTGCCACTTGTTTCCTGAGGGAAAAGTTGTTGCGTCTGGCGGGTAGGAAAGATGGGAGCCCCATGGAGGTAGTATGGCGAGGAGGAGCGCAGATAGCTTGTAGTGCTAAGCGTAATAGATTGAAGTTGCAACTTGTTATCGTCAGCCATAGTCGGCCTTGACTACTAGCAACTGTTTCGTCTTAACGCCACGTCCCTGCCTTGCCCGCTTCACGTCCCTGTGCCTTGCCCGCTCCACGTCCCTGCCTTGTCTGTTCATATCTTTCCCATCTTGTCATTGTCCCTATCCGTCCACGTCCCCACGCCCTTGTCCACACCCCCGGTTCGCTATCTGGAGTCAGAGAGCCACGCCCGTTACAGAAAACATCTATCGGGCGGTCGCCCTGAGACTGTCAGGACTAGCGGCCATAGTCCAGTCCCGGGCGTGCCATAGGACAAACGAGACGGACTATTGCTGGTCCTGTAAATTCCGCCTTTTATTCTCGGGTTATCTGTTTGTTTCTGTTGCTGTTTCTTCGTTTGGCCCCTGTCAGTGTACAAAGCTTTCAATGTTTTGTGTAGAGCTCAACGACATGCTGTTGAAGATGGGCGATGTTTGGGATTGAGTCTGCGGGGTATGTGGGAGTACATGTAGGAGCAAAAAGTTTAGTGTCATCTTCTGTCTTGTGTTTCCACTCCCGGTGGAGCGTGTTACCGAACCTTAATCATTCCGCAGAGAATTACGTGTACCGTATTATCTCACTTAAGAGGTCACCCTATAAATGCCACTACTATAGGTTTTGGCGCACTCGTCTCGCGCTAGTGCGTTTAGAGTTAGCGCACCGAGCTTTTTCGAACGTCAGGTGATCAGCCCATACCACCAACTATGCGATCTTCACCGCCTAAAGGCTGCCAACCACCAACGACCAAGCACCAGGTTCTGAGAAACCAGGAGAACTCCTCACAACGATTCTCTAGCGGACTCCCTTACAGCCAGCTGCCGATACACCTCGAACCCCTAGCATACGTTCACTGGTTATATTCACCCCGGGCCTCGGCCCCCGGAAACACCCAATTGCTGTGGTCCCTTGCTGGGTTTCTCTGCCGGCAGTCGTTCCTTCTAGAGCCAAGCGGTGCTGGACAGTTGAGCTTAAGCCGAGAGAATTCCAGAAGACGGGCGGGTGGACGGTGGGAATGGCGGACAACGAAACCTACACGTGTGGAACAATACCTATCAATCCAGAGGATATCACGGGAAGTAGCGCAGTGGGAGGAATTAGGTTTGTGATTAGACGTGTCGGTGCTGCTTGGAGGAGGTTCCGTCGGCACAAGAGGGAGGTTATCATTCGAACTTGACGCGTCACTAACTATCGATGGGTCATCTGACAGCGAAATATCCAACAAAGGGCTACCGACCCCCCACCTGATGCCTGCTCTGAAGGACTGGAAGACTCGAGGAGCACCTACTGCAGGCGAAGGTACAATGAGTACCAGCGGCGACACCTTAGAAGTCTCATCATCATCGGACGACAAACTAGATGATCAAGGTCTGCCATCAGCACCTGATGCAACTCGAAGTAAATCCAGGATACGCGACGTGTCCACCCACAGCAGGGGTGCGACTTTCGTTGGCACGCAGACGGGGCGTAGTTGGATTTGTAGGTGGTGTGTTGCTGCGTGTGTACTAGTATATGGGTTCTGTGGACGAAGCACTGTGCTCACGAAAATTCAATACTTTTTTACAAGCGCAATTTGATACTGCGCTAGTCCTTAAGCGCACTAGTGCGCGCCTGTGGGCGCTAGTACCTATAACAGTGGCGTTTATAGGGGACCTCTTAAGTGAGATAATACGGTATTGGGTCTAGGGCCGCTGAACATTGTGAGCTAGCGTGGCAAGATCGAGAGGATTATCGCAGACGCATGGGTGGTTTTTTTTATTTGTTTATTCATTACTCGCATGCGACCTATGGAGATCATGGCGAGATTATGTGCAGTCCAGTTCCTGTCCGCTGTCCACGCAGTGGCGGCACATTGCTAGCACCCCTTTGCCCTCCGCCCAGGCCTGTCCCAAGGAGATGTGGAGCGCACCAAGGAAAGTACAAAGGAAAAAACAAATGAGAAAGACAAATTTACTGGTCTAGCCCTCTCCGGCGAACGCCATGAAGTCCGGCGTGGGAAGGAACAATGGTGGCCCCTCCCCGTCCGACTCCTCAGCGCCAGCTCCCTGCTCCTCCATCCGCCTCACGGCGTCATCCTCCTCCCCCGGCACCTGCCCCCCCACATCCGTAGACGAGAGGAAGTCTAGTACCGCCCGGCTGCACCTCCCATCGGCCAGGAGGTCCCGCACCTTCCACCGGTCCTTTCACCTCCCAGTCTCCTTCTTCACCTCCGCCCAGAGGATCTTCTGCTGCGGCTTCCACTCGAGGCACTCCTTGAAGAGGTGATCACGGGTCTGCGTCCGGTATCGGCACCACCAGCATTGTGGGGTGGATCGCTTCTTCGTCCAATTGAGGTATTGCCCGGTCAGGCAGTGCCCTGTCTTGATCTGGTAGAACCGCGAGGCGAGTCTCTTGGAGCTACCGGCCACCGCGCCATCGGGTTTCTGGCTCTTTGGCATCCGGTACTTCGTCTTCGAGGTCCGACCTCCAGCCCACTGGCGTGCCTCCACCCACTTCTTCTCCGAGATCTCCCGCTTGAGGTTGGCGAGGGATCGGGGAAGAGGCGCCACCCGCACTTCTGTCCGGCCTGAGGAGCTTAGCCACTCCACCCCACGGGTGTTCGACTCCCCTGCTGCAATCTTCGCCCACTCGTCGGCCTTCTCGTTGCCAGCGGCTCCCTTGTGGCTGGACACCATCGGATTTCGATGACGATGCCCGGCCTGGTCTTACGCAGCGTGGCGATGTGCTTCCGCGCCTCGAGGGCATACTGTCGCCCAGGGACAGGTTCGTCCGATGCCATCCGCCTGATGGCCGCCTGTGCGTCTGAAAAGATGGTGACCCGTTCCGGGGTCGCGTTCCTTTGTGCTGCCAGCTCCAGCGCATGGGTGAGAGCGGCGCACTCTGCGTCATAGGCCTCTTGGTTGTTGCCCATGTGCACTTTGGCGCCGACCCAGGCTAGGGCCCTCTTCCACACCACCGAGGACCCGGTAGCCCCATCGTCCAGCCGTGACCCATCCGTGAACATTGTCAGCCCGGGTCGGATCCTCTCTGCCTCCGCTTTTGCCTCGGCTTCCTCCTCCTGCAGTAGTCCTGCGTCGAGGGTTCCGGCTCCTCAAGCAGTACTGTGCTCTCTGTCTGTCCGCCGTATGCGAGGGCATTTGTGAGCCGCCGCCCGATTCCCGTTGGGGCTCCCACCACCTCCCGCGCCCGGTCCCCCTGCAGTAGGCTCAGCAGTCGTAGCCCAAAACGCCGCTGTCTGTTCTCCAGCTGCGCTGTTGCTGCTCTGGGGCCCGACTCCATCGAAAGAGCTCCCAGGTTGGTTGTCTGGAAGAATCCCGTTGTTGCCCGTCCCTCCTGGTTGACCAGCAGCTGAAGTTCGTTCGCCCGGCCGATAGTGCCTTGAGCGAGATCTCCCTTCCACCATAGCTCCGCGCCAAACATGGCGACCGACTGGACGCAAGCCGACATGACGTTCCTGCAGTTGACTGGCGAGAGCCCCATCTGCCCTGTGAGCCTGCGCAGCCTCGTCATTGCCTTTCTGCCGTTCTTCAGCCTAGGGGCAATCAGCGAAGGAACCTCTCTCCGCCCTCACAAAAAGCGTGTCGCCGCGAAAAGGAAAAGTAGACTGCCACTTAGTGCGGATAACCCGCGATTGGGGGACTCGCAAACGACCATCTTCCGATTCCTAGGGCGTTGGAAGTTTGCATCTACCGAATTATAGGCGAGATAACAACGTGCGATAAGCGTAGATAAAAATAGGATAGAAGCGAAGGGCCTGATGGAGACTAGCGTCTCCGCGGCATGACGTGTGTGGCTGGTGCCGGTGTAACTAGTCTACCTGCATAGCATGTACTAGTACATCATAGATATATGCATATCATAGACTAAATTGTTCAGCTGCGACGTAGATCATACGTAACTGAGGAACACTTTCACATGGGGACTCGCTTCAGCCTTCAGACCTGATCCCTGCATGCGGGGGTGGGAAGTGAAGTGAGCCCCGCCCCACACCAAATCGTACGACTTCAATCGCCGCGCTGAAGCGTCAACGCTACGACACACGACACTCTTTGCTCGCCAAACAGTTGGTCTCAGAAAACCACTCTGCGCTACCGCAGCCATCACCCGCGAAGGAACCATGGCTGATCCGTTTTCAATCGCATCTGGTTTGGTTGGAATCCTCAGCTTGGCCGAGGTGGTTTGCAGGCACGGACTTGAGTTTTGGCGCGAATGCAGAGATTGCCCGAAGGAACTCAAGGCGCTTGTCTTGGAAATCCACAGTCTCAAAGGCGTTCTCGAAGCACTTCAACTACTTATCGAAGACGCCACTTCGGAAGATCTTCGTATGACAGCTCCCGCTCCTTCGTTTGGACGCAGCCAGTCGTAATTAGGGCGGGCTGCGGCTTTTAATTTTCGCCATACTCAGCTAACTTGATCGATATTTGAAAGGCAACATGCGCAACCTGAGCTTCACTGCTTGCCACAATGACCTCAAGGCTGTTTCGGATGCCCTTAGTCAGTTCCGTCTTCGGCGGAAAGAAACGTTTTCCAACCTTACGACTGCCCTGAAGTGGCCGCTACAGAAGACGGAGATAACCGATCTCATGCAGAGAATCGAAAGACACAAGAGTACAATCACTGCAGCGGTGACGGCTGACAATCTGTACTGAGTTTGCGATCTCTAGTCTTATATTTGGTCTAAAGTGGTTCTGATATGTTTATTAGCCAAGCGTTGTTGTTCATATTAAAGAGCAGCAGAGAGGTTTCGAAAATCGTGGGCGACTTACGGGATGATGGATTACAAAGAAAGCGGACCGAGCGGGGTATGTGCCGTTCCCTCTCCTGCGCTACGGCAGTTCGTAGTTGGCTAACAGGAAATGCGGCGACACTGACTTAGTGGCGCATCGCCTCCGAGTTCTCGAGTGGTTATCACCTTATGAGCACGACAAGCGGCACAGGGAGGTTCACAAGAGTATAAAGGATCGAACTGGGGAGTGGTTCCTTAATGCTTCCACTTTCAAGACATGGCTCGTCGGTGGGTCGTCGAGTTCAACGATCCTGTGGTGTCCCGGCATCCGTAAGCTCCTACTATTTCCAAAACTATCTATCTCATCGTAGGCTGATCCGGTGATCACTAGCGGGCTCTGGGAAGAGCTGTTTGACGTCTGTATTATCCATTCTGCAGTAGGTATGCTTGCCCAAGCTAACGATACTAGGTCTATCGTGATTGAACACATCGAAGCTCGTATTCAACACCCAGTCTACCCCCCGGCCGCATTGGCATACGTTTACTTCGACTATAAAGATCGAGCAAGACAGACGCCAGAAGTTATTCTGGCTGAGCTGATTAAACAGCTTGCGTTCCGACGGACGGATTCACAATCAGATGCATCTCTCAGCCCGCGTATCGAGGAAATGTACGACAAAATGCATCCTGTTGGCAAGCGACCAGCCATGAGAGATTTGCGGGAGCTGTTTACTTCTCTTGCTGCTGAATTCAGGGAAGTGTACCTGATTTTCGATGCCTTGGACGAATGCAATGAAGACGAAAGAGGGGTGCTATTACCTTCCATAATGCGATTCTCCCGGGACCAGAAAGGAGATGTGAGATTCAAAATCTTCATCACTGGACGACCACATATGCAACACGCCTTCGCAGATGAAGCTCCGCTTCAGTTGGCTATCGTCCCGGAAAAGGAGGATATGAAGTTAGCTATCAATGAGAAGATCGAAGCCGCAAAGAAGAAGCACAAAATTTCCGCACAACTAGAGTTGGACATAGTAGCCACAGTATTGGGGAAAGCCGACGGAATGTGAGTCACCCCCTCTAATTCGCTTTCGACTGGCGATTCATCGTCAATGTGGTGACAAGGTTCCTGCTGGCTATCCTTCACACGGAATCCATTCTGCGGCGGAAGACACCCAACGAAAAAAGGCGCGCACTTGGTCTCATTCCGCCAGATTTAAATTCAACCTATGCAAGGGCGATGGAAACAATTGAGGCACAACCGGACGAGGACGGAATACTGGCATTGCAGGCACTGAGATGGATTGTCAACGCCGAGCGTCCACTCCATGTCACTGAACTACAGATTGCCCTTGCGATTGGAGAGGGCGAACCTAAGTCAGAGCTAGACGAAGACGACTTCATCGAGGTACATGATATCATCGAGCAATGTGCAAGCCTTGTAATCGTGGACGAGCAGACAGAGACAGTCCGTCTAGTCCATTACACGGTTCAAGAATACCTCGCAGGTGTTTCTAGTATCCGGGATGGAGCGCATACAATGATAGCAAAAGCATGCCTCAATTACCTCTCGCTTGATGACTTTCGGACTGGACCCTGCAACTCCCAGCAGTCTCTCAATTCAGTACTCGAAAGACACAGCTTTTTGGACTATGCATGCCGGCACTGGGGCAACCACTGCCGTACCTCGTTTGAAACAGAAGGCGAAGACGGTGATGTAATTACAAAAGCCGTTGCCGTCTTGAAGGATTCGGCACGCTTGCATCTTATATTCCAAGTCTATTTTGCACCGGAAAACACGAATGACTACGGATTCAACTGGAGTCCGAGCAAACTAACACCTCTTCACGCATCTGGTGTCTTCGGGCTATGTGGCACCATCAGGGCTGTCCTTGCGGAAGGGCAGTTTGGGGTCGATTTCAGGGACTCATTTGGATATACACCGCTGTCCAGGGCAGCTTCGGGCGGCCACGAGGCCACGGTCCGGCTGCTGCTAGAGGAGGGCGCCAACATCGAGGCGAAAGACCAATCCGGTGGTACGGCGATCTTCCACGCAGCTTCGCGTGGCGACGAGGCCATAGTCCGGATTCTGCTGGAGAAGGGCGCCAACATCGAGGCGAAAGGCCTTTACCGCGGTACGGCGATCTGCATTTCTGCTCGGGGTGGCCACGAAGCCACAGTCCAGCTCCTGCTCGACAAGGGCGCCGACATCGAGGCGAAAGACCGATCCGGCGGTACGGCGATCTCCCACGCAGCTTCGTGTGGCAACAAAGCCATAGTCCGGCTTCTGATCCAGAAGGGCGCCAATATCGAAGCGAAAGACCATCACGGTCGAACAGCGATCTTCTGGGCAGCTGCAGATGGCCACGAAGAAACGGTCAGGCTTTTGCTCGAGAAGGGCGCCGAAATCGAGGCGAAAGACAATAACGGCGGCACCGCGATCTGCTGTGCTGCTTCCCGTGGACACGAAGCCACGGTCCGGATTTTGCTAGAGAAGGGCGCCAACATCCAGGCGAAAGACCATTACGGCCGTACAGCGATCTCCTTTGCAGCTGCGGGTTTCCACCTATCCACAGCCCGGCTGCTGCGCGAGAAAGCCACCGGCTCCGAGGTGAATACAGCGATACAGAGAGCTGCTGCTGCCGGCCGCGATTCCTCGCCCTTGGGATATCGCGCTCTGTGAGGAGGTACTCTTGTGAAACTACCCTTTGTGAGAGAGTTTTCTCTTCGAAGACCAATCCGAGGGCACATTCAGACGTTGTTTGTGATGGAGGTTTTGGTGGGTGGCTGGGGCGATTTTCGCAAGGGTTTGAAAAAGTGCGGTGTAATTACCGGAAGGTTGTTCGTGTCGGAAGGCCGGTTAGTCGGAATTGTGAGATATGTGTAGGTTCTCTCACTAGGGGAAGGGGAACGATATACTATGGCACAATTTATACTTTTTAGTCTGGAGCAGTCGTGGCCAATGTTATCGCATGTTGTGACGTGAGGAAGATCCGGGGGCCGGGGGTCCGAGGGGCTGATGATCTGGTGGTCTTAGGGGCCGAAGACCGAGGATCAAGGACTAGCGTGGGCCGGGGGGGGGGGGGGGGGGGGGGGTTTTATTTGGGCATTAATGCGAGGGTTGGGTAACCCCCCA
>Ga0307508_10003387_pt1 | contig 16157 bp, 13 predicted proteins | sample 9_EM_MG_FD_203089 | JGI IMG/M metagenome (GOLD analysis project Ga0307508, IMG submission 203089) | Populus trichocarpa ectomycorrhiza microbial communities from riparian zone in the Pacific Northwest, United States - 9_EM | ecosystem: Host-associated > Plants > Roots > Unclassified | place...
GTGACTTTTCGAAGCTCTAACCCCATTCCGGGGCACGGCCCGTACCCCCGTTTCATCCCATCAGGGCGGCTGGTCCTCCAGCCATCAGCGACTCCCTGTAAATCTCGCAGGTCCATCGCCACGAGCGATCAGCACAGAGGCAGCCCCGTCGTGCAGTGCGACCGAAGGACGGCACGTGAGCTTCTGCAGGCGAGCTGCGGTTCGGCAGCCAGCAGGGTGTGACGAATGCTCAGGAGCCGGCTTACTTGCAGCAGCGGACGCCGAGGCTGTAGTCGAAGTATTGCGGCGGGTGAACGGTGATGCGCGCGTCGCAGCCTTCGCGCGTGCTGCGCGAGTAGAAGCCGCCTTGAAAGGCGCCGTGCTCGTCGTCGACCCATTCGTCGAGGTTGCCGACCATGTCGTAGGCGGCGTCTTGGCCCCAATCGCTGCGACAACGCGGCGTGGCGCCGGTCTTGCGCAAGAGCGGCCCCGCGTCGCCCTCGGTCAAGTTCAAGCGCGGATCGAGGTGATTCTTCGACGCATCGCCGTACAGCACGACGGCTGGATGCGACTCGCGAAAGACGTTGCAGACGCCGTCTTGATACGAGTCGCCGTACGGAAACTTGGTCGCGTTTTGGCCCTTGCATGCGGTCGTCCACTCCGACTGACTGCACAGACGCTTGCCGGCATTTTCACACACGCGGCGCGCCATGATGCCGCTCATGTAGCCGCTCGGCACGACCTGCGGCAGCGAGCGCGCGCGCGGCTCGAAGGCCTCGTTCAGCGAGAACTCGGGCGGCGCGGGCAAGGGCGGCGCGTGATGATTGGGCGTGACCTGCCGAAACACGTCGAAGATGTGCGAAAGCTCGGCGTGAGACGGCGGGTAGTACGGCGAAAGCGCGCGCTCGCGGGCGTCGACGACCGACGCCTCGTAGCGGTCGATGCAGAATTGGCCGCGGATGGAGACCATCTCGGGCGCGCAGCCCGAGCTCACGGCGTGTGGCATGCCGGGCAAGAGCTCCGGCGCGGGCTGCAGCTGTCCCTGGTTTTGCACCAGATCTCCGCCGTCGGGCAAGTAGAGCTGGCGCGGCGGCGGTGCGGTCGACGCCAGCTGCAGAGTCGCCGCGCTCGAGCTAGCGACCGCGCCCTGTTCAGAAGGTTCCGGCGCCTTCTTCGCGCAAGCCACGACAAGGGCTGCCGGCCACCCGCAACCGATGGCCAGAGCGCAGCCGAGCCTCACTTGCCGCGATAGACGATCAGCCCGTGCGACAAGTCGTAAGGGGACACGGCGACGCGCACGCGATCACCCGGCAGCACGCGAATGTGGTGGCGACGCATGCGACCCGAGAGCTGCGCACGAACGATGGCTCCACCTTGGTCGACGCGAATGTTGTACTGGCCGCCACCGAGTGCGTCCTGAATCACGCCTTCCATTTCCAGTAGATCGCCCTTGCTCATATTTACGACTTGTTCTCGATGCTAATCATACGGAATTTTCGGAGGGCGGAAGCTGGCACAATCCGGCAGGTGTTGCAACTTCCGCCAAATTGCTGGGGTTTTGAGGTAGGTTCGACAGGTGTTTCCGGCGACGTTCTTCGACTTCAACGGCGTTCTGGTCAACGACGAGGTCGTCCACTTCGAGACTTTTCGTGAGGTGCTGGCCGGCCTGAGGCTGACACTGAGCGAGCACGACTACCTGCAGCGCTACCTCGGCTTCGACGATGCCGGGGCGTTTCGCGCCATGCTCGAGGACGCCGGCCAGCAGCCGAGCGCCACGCAGATCGCGACGCTGATCGCCGCGAAGCGGCCGCTGTACATGGCGCGCGCGCGCGCCGCGCTGCCGACGTTCGCGGGCGCGGCGGAGCTGGTGAAGCGTCGGGCGGCTGCGGGACCTGCGCTGGTGGTCTCTGGCGCGCTGCGCGACGAGATCGAGCTGGGCCTCGAAGTCTTGGCGGTGCACTCGTCGATCGCCGCCATCGTGTCGGCTGAAGACACGCAAGCTTGCAAACCCGATCCCGAAGGCTACCTGCTCGGCATCCGTTGGCTGGCCGAGCGCGGGCAAGAAGCTGCTGCTCGGCGCGGGCTCGTGATCGAAGACTCGCTGGCCGGCGTAGAAGCCGCGAAGGCCGCGGGCTTGCCGTGCGTCGCGGTCACGCATACCTATACGGAGCGCGAGCTCAGCGGCGCCGGAGCCGATGCCGTGACGCAGTCGCTGTCCGGCATCGACGACGCGCTGCTGACGGCGCTGTTTCGAAGGCTGTATGGCTGAGCCGAGGCGGGCGTCGCTGCGCGTGCTCGCGCTGCTTTTGGCGCTGACGTTCGCCGCGCCGGCGACGCGCGCGGCGGGCGCCGCAACGCTGCCGTACGACCTGCCCGAGCTCGGTGGCATGGCCATACGCGGCATCACCATCGGTCCGATCGAGAGCGCGCTGCATCCGGGGCACGGCTACGGCAGCCCCTACTTCGAGCGCGCGCTCGACGAAGCCGTTCGACTGGGCGCGACCTGGATCAGCCTGACGCCATTTGGTCGCGCCTGGGATCTGCAGGCGACTGGCATCGACAGAAGCTTCGAGCTGCCGATTGCCGAAAACCAACGCAACATGCTGCGAGCCGTCGAGCAGGCACACGCGCGAGGCTTGCGCGTGCTGCTCGTGCCCCACTTGTGGGTCGAGAGCGGCGGCTGGCGCGCAGAGATCGATCCCGCAACCGACGAAGGGTGGCGTCGCTTCGCCGAGAGCTACCGCGCCTACGTGCTGACATGGGCGCGCTTTGCAGCGAACGCGCACGTAGACATGCTGGCCGTCGGCGTCGAGCTACGAAGCTGGCTCACCACCACCCACGCGCCCAGCTTCTTGCCCATCTTGCGCGACATTCGCGCGGCGTATCCCGGGCCTTTGACCTACGCCGCCAACTGGGACGACGTCGAGCAAACGGTGATTTTGGGCGAGCTCGACGTGATCGGCATCAACGCCTTCTATCCGCTCACCGACAAGCCCGACGCGACCGACCGCGAGCTCGTCCAGGGCGGCGCTGCTGTCGCTCAGAAAGTGAAAGAGCTGGCCGAGCTCTGGCAAAAGCCGGTCATGTTCAACGAGTTCGGCTACACGGCGCGCACCGATCCTGCGCTGCGGCCCTGGGAGTGGCCCGAGCACGTGCCCGGCGCCAAAGTCGACGGACGCGCGCAAGCTTCGGCGTACGCGGGGCTCTTGTCCGGCATGCTCTCGGCGCGCGAGCTGGTGGGCGGCTTCGTGTGGAGGCTCTACGCGGATCCGGACGACTTGTCGCAAGAAGCCGAGTGGGGTTTCTCACCGCGCGGCCGGCAAGCGGAGCTGTTCTTGCGCGACGCTTTTTGGGGCCGCTGGGCCAGCGATCACGCTGACGCGGAGCGCGGCGGCTGGTATCGCCCGCGCGCCGAGATTCCGGGCGTGTACTGAGTATTGTGCTCATGACACGCACCATACTCGCACGAAAATAGCAGGCCGGCCGGCGTCGAGACTGACCCGTCCGCGAGCAGGCTAGCTAGCCGGCACACGCTTGGACGGATTCGTCGTCGTGGCGAGAGGTGAGCACGCCGCGGCTGAGGTTACGGGGCGAGGCACGCCTGATTGCACGACTTCACGCTGCCGTCAGCTGTCGTCCAGGTCACATGCCAGCCGTCGTACGGTGGAGTCGCGTTGGTTGCACGGATCGCGCACAGCGCGTCGAGCTCGCTCGCGGCCACCGAACAACCCTGCAGGTTGAGCTCCGCGTGGCAGTTGGGCGGTGGCCCCAGAGTTAGCCCGCTCGGACTTTGAATCGGGTTACTGCTGACGTCGATGGCCCATAGCGACGCATGATCGTCGAGCGGCGATAGATCGGTGATTCCGCCGCCCCTGGCCACGACCGACCCAAGTTTCGGTAGGCACTCGAGACCCGCAAGCGAGCTCGCGCCGTCGGCGACGATGCCAGTCACGGATGCCACTTTCTCGGGTGTGATCGGCCCACTCGGGACCGCCACGCGACTGCGCACCTCGGCCTCGATTTTGGGATCCGCGAAGGACAACGGCGCGGAGCAGCGCGCCGAGTCGCCGGCGCTGCCGCCGCCACTGACGCTGCTGCCGCCAGTGCCGCCACCGCCCTCGCCTGGCGTGCTCGAAGTGGTCGAGCGGCCGGCGCAGCCAGCGCACAGCATCAACCCGAGCACGCAGAGCTTTTTCATCGCCTCTTATTCTAAGTCTACTTCACAATCGGGCCGCCGACATCGCTGCACGACGCGCCTTGAACCTGCTTGCCATCGAGCACGGGCGTCACGTTCACCGTCCTAGAGGAGGTTCCCCTGGGCAAGTCGAGCGTGAACTGTAGCGTACGCGCCGCTCCGGGCGGCAGGGTCACGTTGGGCAGCACCACGTGGCGAGCATGCAGCTCGACCACCAAGTTCGAGCCGTCTTGAGTCACCACCGTTCCCGGAACGTTGGCCCAGGCGCTGAGCCAGGCGGCATCGAAGCTGAAGATCACCCTGACGACCGTATCGGCGTCCTCCACTTCGGCCGTGGTGTCGATCGTCAGCCCCAAGCTCGAGTTCGAATTGTTGGGATTGGGCAGTTGGTACTCGCAGCTGCCCACTTGGAGATTGCGCTGCGACACGTTGTTGAAATTCGGCGCATCGAGCTCATTCGACGCGGCGACCGGATCGTCTGTGGCGTTGAGGGCCGCGAGCAGGCAGCGATGACCGCCGGACTGCGCTTCTTGAGACGTGGGCGTCAGCGTGAACGGGCCGAGCAAGGCTTTTCCGCCTGCCGGTACCGTCACGCCGTTCGGGCTCGCCAGATCGCCCGCAAACTGGCCCAGAGCGGCGCCGACGGGCGCGATCGAACGCCAGTCGTTACTGATAGCCGCGGGATTGGCCCAGAAGATCTGCGCCTTGACCCCGCTGATCGGCGCACAGCCGTCATTGTGCAGCCGCAAATAGACATCGACGGGTACATCTGCCGTCACCAGGCTCTGCGCCGACGGCGTATCGACGGTTACCGGAGTACCCTGCGCGACCAGGATGATGTCGGGACTCACCCAAAAAGGCTTGCCACCGAGCGTCGAAGGAACGGCGCCGCTATCCTCGGAATTGTCGCTCAAGTACGCGTCACCGAACGCGTGCCCGCTCGGATTGAGTGCCACGGCCGGGTCATGCACGGTCACGAACAGCGATTTGGCCGCGCTGTTGCCCTCGAAATCCGTGGCTTCGACGCTGACCTGATACTTGCCGATCGGCTGCTGGGTCGCGTCCCACGAGCCCTCGACGGCACCAGCGTTGGTCAGAATATGCCAATAGACTTCGTTGGTCGTGTAGTTCGTGACCGAGCGCGTCATGTCGAAGAGCTTGTTCATGATCGTGAGGCCTGCTGCAGGCGCGCCGCTCCCGTTGGCCATCTGATCGAGAAACACCTGGTCGGTGGCCGTCACGCCTGGGAGTAGGCAAGCGCCACCCACCGTCGTCGCGGACGGACAGGCCATCGGCGTCTGGACCAAATCGTACCAAGTGCCCTGTTGTACGACGTTGCCCGTGGCTTGACTGCGCACGAGGTAGCGCGCGGTGCGGATGCCGGTCGTTGCAGGCTGCGTACCTTTGCCCGGAAACGACGCGAAGGTGCCGCGGGTGTGAAACGTATCGGTGATCTGCGACGCAATATCGACTTTCGCGAACACCTCCGAGCCGCAAGTACCCTGCCTCACGGCCGAAATCGACGTCTGGTCTTTGACCAGTTGCACTTCCGAGATCACCGGCGGTTCGTCATCGATCGCGTCGAGCCTCGCGCCGGTTTCGCCGATCGGGCGCTGCTCCAGAAAAGCCAGCGTGTCCTGCAGGTTGTAGTTGTTCTTCTTGTCGACGATGCCGAAGTGCAGGTGGTGCCAGCCATTCGGATCGGCACTGAACATGGTCAGCGTAGCGAGTTTTTGGCCGGCCGTTACACTGCGGTCACCGGTGCCGTTCACCGCATTCTGGATCTGCGTGCGAATCTCGGTCGACACCTGGCGACGGCCGGCAGCAGGTGTGGGCGCCAGATCGATGTGCGACACGTAGTACAAGAAGTGGTCGTCGTCGGTCTTGAACCAGATCCTGCAGTAGTTGCCGCTGGCCAAGCACATGTCGGTGTAGCTGTAGACCCGCTCGATCGTGCCCGAGGCGGGGACAATCACCGGGTCGCCGTGATCACCACGGATGTCGATGCCCGGGTGCAAGTAGGTATCGTTGATGTCCGGCCCGAAGATTTGGAGCTCGGAGGTACTGGTCCAGACCGCGATGCGCGGTTCACCGGTCTGGACGTTCTGGTCGGTCCCAGCCCTGACGTAGAGCGGCCAGCGCCAGGAATGAGGGATCGACCAGTCGGCGGCACCGGCCGTGTTGGCCCAACCGACGACGCCGCTCAGGCTACCGAGCACGAAGGCAATCTTGAGAAGGTTCTTGTTCATGATGCTTCTCGCTTAGGGCGCACGGGTAATGTCGAACACGGTGAGGCCTGAGGTTTCGTTGAGCAGCAAGCGCTGTGCTGTGGGAGAGAACTTCACGTATGGCCGGAAGCCATCCCGCTCGATCGAGCGATTGAAGGTGCTGGTGCCGACGCCGCCCGGGCCCATCAAAATGAGCTGCGCGTCGTGGCTGCTGAGCTGGGCGCCAATCACGACGTCGGCGGTATCCGCGATGTCGACCGACACGGCCCAGTTGACGGCGAGATCGATGCGCTTCCAGAGTTGGCCCCTATCGAAGAGATAGACCGACTTCTGGGTCGTCGCCGCGGTGAAGCGGCCGCCGGGCGCCGCAGCCAAGCTCCAGAACGCGCCATTGAGGGTAACCGGCGCACTGACGGCGCCGTTCGTGAGATCGACGTGAACGATCTGCGTCGTGCCTTGGTTGCTGAGCACACCGATCAAACGCGTGTCGTTGCTCGAGGCCTCGAACGTGACCAGGGGCAGCGGGATGCGAAAGCTCTCGTTGCCGGAGAAATCGCTGCGGACGAGCTGGGAGCGCGTGCTGTAAATGAGGTGCGTCGAAGTCAGGCGCGAGCTCTGCAGATCAGTGGTCGGGAAGCTACCCTGAAGCGCGGGATTGAAGAAACGCGCACCGGTGATCGTCGAAGGGCCAGCGCCGCCGTCTTTCACGTCGGGCAAGAAGATCGCGTTCGAGCCAGGCACCAGTTTGCCGATACCGCAAGGCATGCGATCGAGGGCCGTCAGCAGCGTGCCCGCCCGGTTGCGCACCTGAAATTGGGTCGGCGTGTAGACCCCAAAGCGAGTTCCCGCTGCATCGACTGCAAAGCGCGCGGCCTGGACGGAGCTAAACGCCGTTGACATCACCCCCTGCGCCGATACGGCGACGACCGACTGCGTCGCTTCGGCCAGCGCGGCGCCAGTATCGTCGATGGCCCCAGGTCCAAACGGGCCGATGCTGCTCGTCGCTTGCGTCCAGCGTTGCACGGCCTTGGGGATCAACGCTCGAATATCGCACTCGTCGCCCGTCCAGCCTGCGTCGCACGCACACACCACTTGGCCCGTCGACGCGCCCTCGGAGCAGGCGCCGTGGCCCGAACACTTGGCCTTGGGAACGCACTCCGAACGGCAGGAATTCTGCGCGACCACGACGCTGCCGAAACCGGTGGCGCTCACCCCGCGGGATTGGAGCTGCGCCAGAGGTACTGGCGTGACGAGGGTATCTCCGCTGCCGCCAGAAAGGTTCTCACCACTCTGGATTTCGCAGAGATCGAGAATGGCCATGATGTTGCCATCGCCAGCGGTGCTCGCCGTATCGGCACCAGGGCCGGGCACCACGACGTAGCCGCCGCTAGCCGAGATGTTGTCGGAGCCGGGGCCGCCGGAGATGGTCTTCCCGTTCCCAGTTCCCCAGGCCATGATCCTGTCATCACCATCGCCGCTGAAGACGGTGTTGCTCGGGCCGGCCATCAACGTATCGTTTCCTGGTCCACCAAATACCGCACTATTGGCACCCGATTGAGACGCGGTGTCGTCACCGCCCAGCAAGAGCAGGCAGCGATTGGCGTCGGCGCCCGAGAAGTTGTCCGAGCCCTGCGTCAAGGTGATCAGCGTCGAGCCTGCGGGACAACACGTTTGCGGTTGCGCGTTGCAATCCGGCTTGTTCAGATTGGGTAACGTTGCGAGTGCTTGCGTGCTACTGCCGAGCCCGGGCTCGTGCCTTTCGCCCTGATTTTCCGCGCGTCCGCAAGCCACGAGCGACGTCGCAGCAACTAGCAAAATCGTTGGTTTGCGCATCCGACCTCCCAATACGACGCGACGAAGCTCAAACTTCGAACTGCGCCCGTTTTGCCAGGCTCCCGGCGACGACCGATCGGCTACCGTCCGCCCTGTGCGTCGGCAACCCTCGACCCGGGGAGCTAGCCACCACCCGACGCGAGCGAGTCTGCACGAGATCCACTCCCTCGATTGGTCCTATCGCGTCGAATGCGTGCTCATTTGTGATCGAGCACCAGAGCGTTCGGCCCCTTTCGTGTCACGCCTGTCATCTGTCAGACTGACGCTGCCGGCTCTTAAGGCGCCTCGGTGGCACTCGCGAGCGAACGCTTCATCGCCCTTGCCAGCCGCCATCTTCAGTAGCAATTGTCCGGCAATTTCAGGCCTTTCGGCAAATCCAGCGCGGGCGCCCGAACGGCCGCCTCGCCGCCTTCGAGGTAGGTGTAGCGGGCAACGTTGGACAAGACGCGCGCCACGTAGCCGCGCGTCTCTTCGTAGGGAATGCGCGCGACCCACAGATCGAGCGCCAAGCTTTCGCCGGAGGCAAGCCAACGCGCGACCGCCTGCGGCCCCGCATTGTACGCGGCCAGCGCCAGCGGCACGCTGCCTTGGAAAGCGTCGATCAGTTTGCGCAGGTACGCAGAACCGAGGTGCAAGTTGGCGTAAGCGCGTGTCAGTGACTGAGGCTCGACCTTTTCGCCGAGCTCGCCTGCCACGCGCTCGGCGGTCGCAGGCATGAGCTGGAGCAACCCGATCGCGCCCACAGGCGAGCGCACGGCCGCCCGAAAGCCGCTCTCTTGGCGCATGACGGCCCAGAGCAGGCCGCGCGGCAAGAGCAGGTCGCGTTCGGCGCGAGTCACCAAATCGGTGTACGGCCGCGGATAAACGCAGTCCCACATCCAGCGCGAACGCGGGCCGGGCGCGCGATCGAGCCCAGCACGCGTTGCCGCGTCTTGGCCGACCGAGTAGCGCCGATCCGCAACCTCGAGCAGGCCGTACAGCTCACACAGCGCCTCCCCAGAGCGAGGCGCGTGGGCGCGTGATAGGCGACGTTCTTGGCTCCAGAGCGCCGTGGCGGCGTCCCCTTCCAGGCCCAGGCGATGCAAGAGCGCGACGTCGGCTGGCAGCTTCAACTCGAGGGGCAACGACGTGGCGCCGGAGGCCGGCGGCTCGAGCCACGCCGGCGCGTCGCTGCTCAAAGCACGCAGACGCGCGGCCGCGGCCAGCGCCGGGAAGGTCAGCGGAAACTTGGCGACAACGTCTTTGAATGCCGAGATTGCCGTATCGCGCTGGCCGTCGGTGAGCAGTGCGACCGCGACGAGCTCGCGCAGCTGCGCCTCGAAGCGCGCGTCTTTGGTGCGCGTGACCAGCCGATTGAGCAGCGGCAGCGACTCGGCTGCATGCCCGAAACACAGCAGCGCCACGGCGCGCTCGTAGCTGGCATCGTCGAAAAACCGCGCTTTGGCGCCGCGTTTCTGCAAATACGCAGCGTAGGCAGCGGCGGCTTTGTCGAAGGTGGCTGCGGCCAAGTAGCTGCGCGCGATCGACAGCTCCGCTTGCTCGGCCCAGGGCGTGGTCGAAAAGCGCTGCATCACCAGCCGGTAGCCGGCTTCGGCGCCGCGGTCGTCCCCGGCGCGCGCCCGCGAACGCGCCATGTAAAACAACTCTTTGGCGGCGTCTTCGGTGCCAAGCTGGCTGGCTTTCTCGAACAGCTTCTCGGCGGCCGAGTAGTCGCCGTGCGCGTTGAACAGCGCCATGCCGCGCAGCGACGACGGCACGCCAGGCCGGGTGATGCGCGCCGCGAGCGGTTCGACGACCAAAAGCTCTGCCTCGAGATCGCTGACGCGACCGGCCGCCGACAAGGCACGCGCGCGCGTCAGCCGGTCGGCGGGCGAGAGCGGCGACTTTTCGCGGAGCTCAGCGAGCTTGATAGTCGCCGTTTGAGCGTCGTCGGACAGCGGCGCCTCCAGCGCTACGAAGCGAAAATCACCGGTCCAGAGCGACTGCCTTTGGAGCTTCTCGGCGGCGAGACCGCGCGCGTAGCGCAAGGCCACCTCGCGCTCTTTGGCGCCGCGGCCTTTGCCGAGCCCGGCCAGCCCGCGCTCGGCGACCTTCAGAGCGCGTTCGGCGTCGCCGGCAGCCAGCCAAGCCTGCGCGGCGCTGGCCAGCGACTGCGCGTCGCCGCGAGCTTCTAGCAACTTGGCGGCCTCGGCGGGAGGACCCGCCGCGAGCAAGAGCTGCGCGCGGAGCTCCTCGACCTGTTGAGCTAGCACGGGCAGCGATTGCTCGAGGCCTGCCAAGAGCGGCAGCGCGGTCGCAGCTTGGCCTAGCTCCAGCCGCGTGCGCGCCCAAGCGAAGCGCACCTCGGCGCCGTGTTGCGCGTCTCTCGGCAATGCTTGAAAGGCGCGCTCGGCCTCCGGGTAACGCTGCCCGCGCAGCGCCTCGGCCCAGGGCAGCGGAGGCGCCTCGGGAGCCGCCGGTGCAGCCTTTTTGGCGGAGCTGCCGGAGCTCGTGCTAACCCGCAAGAGTGGCGTGGCTTTGAACGGGCCATCCGGCTGACTGCGGCAGGCGCTCAGGCCGACCAGCAGCCAGACTGCGTGCCTGCCTACCAACCCCATCGGTACTCGGCCCGCAGCAGCGCGTCGAACGTGCGGCTGTCCGAACGGGTGAGCGCCTGGTCGATGCGCAGCGTCACGCCGACGCCGAGCTGGCGCGAGATGCCGTAGTCGAGACCGCCGCCCAGGCCGAGCGCGACGTCGCGCTGCTTGAACGACAGCTCGGCGCGCGGCGCCTCGAGGAAAGCCAAGTAACCGGCGTAAACGCCTACCCAAGGCACCCAGCGCAGCACGTCGAGCTTGTAGGCAAGCCCGGCCATAGCCGAGAGCGCGTTCGGATTTTGGTCGCTGCCGACGTGGTAGCCGCGCGCCGTGAGCTCGAGCCGCGCGTCGAACACGTCTGACAGCCCGTAGGCGGCGTAAGCGGCCAGCGCCGGACCGAGCTTCAGGCCTTTCCCGTTCGAGACGCCAGCCCCTACGCCAACGTGCCACTCGCGCTCGAAGGCCTGAGCCTGCCGCGCGGCAGAAAGCAGCCCGAGCGACGACCCGACTCCGAAAACCAACGCCGCAAGCCTCATGCCGCCTCCGTTACAGCATATTCACCGGGTCCACGTCGATAGCCACGCGCACATGCCGATCAGCGGGCGCCCTCGCCACCGCGAGCAGCGCCGCGCGCAGCGCGACGCGGTCGTTCGAGCGGACCAAAAAGCGGTAGCGGTAGCGATTGCGCAGCCGCAAGAGCGGCGCCGGCGCCGGGCCCAGAATCTCGGCGCCCTGGCCCTCTTTCCGCGCCAGTTTTGCCAGGTGCTCTGCCGCGCGTTGCGCGTGCGACTCCTGAACGGCGTCGACCCGCACCAGGGCCAGGCGCGAGAAAGGCGGGTAGCGCAGCTCTTGCCGCAACCGCATTTCTTGCTCGATAAATCCGGCCACGTCGTGCGTCGCGGCGAAAGCGACCGCCGGATGATCGGGCGAACGGGTCTGAATCAAGACCTTGCCCTTGACCTCGCCTCGACCGGCCCGGCCGGCGACTTGCACCAGCAAATGAAAGCTGCGCTCGGCGGCACGAAAGTCCGGCATCGACAGTGCGGCGTCGGCGTTGAGCACACCGACCAGCGTGACGTTGGGCAAGTCGTGGCCCTTGGTGACCATTTGCGTGCCGACCAAAATGTCGATTTCGCCGTCGCGCATGCGCTTGAGCACTTTCTCGCTCTTGATGCCGGCGGCGACGTCACGGTCCAGCCGCGCAATGCGCGCTTCGGGAAAACGCTGACTGAGCAAGCTTTCGATGCGCTCGGTCCCAGCGCCCTCTTCGCCCAGCTCGGCCGCGTTACATTTTTGGCAGCGCTCGGGCACCTTCGCCGTAAAATCGCAATAGTGACAGACCATCTCCGAGCGCCGCGCGCGATGCAGCGTGAGGCTGACCGAGCAGTGCGGGCACTCGGCGATGTGGCCGCAGGCTTCGCAGATCAGGCTCGGCGCAAAACCGCGCCGATTCAGAAACAAGATGGCCTGCTGCTTTTTTTGGAGCACGTCTTCGAGCGCACGCGTCAGCGGTAGCGACAACAATTTTTCGCCGGCAATGCCCGAGCCGACCCGGCGAATATCCACGATTTCGACGCTGGGCAAGATCGAGGCGGCGCGCGCGCGAGCCGGCAAACGGAGATGCAAGAGCCGCCCTTCGCGCACCAGCGCCACACTCGACAAAGACGGCGTGGCCGAGCCCAGCACGCAGACTGCGCCCGCGCGGTGCGCTCGCAAAAGCGCCATGTCGCGCGCATGGTAACGCACGCCTTCTTCTTGCTTGAAGGAGCCGTCGTGCTCTTCGTCCACGCAGATCAGCCCGAGCTCGGAAACGGGCGCAAACAGCGCCGAACGCGCGCCGACGGCGATGCGCAGCTCTCCTGTGCGCAAGCCGCGCCACATGCGATGCCGCTCGGCGTCGCTCAGGCCGCTGTGCATCACCGCAATCTGGTCCCCCAGACGCGCGCGAAATCGCCCGACCAGCTGCGGCGTCAAAGCGATCTCGGGCACCAGCACGATGGCGCTCTTGCCGAGTTCCAGCGTGCGCTTGGCGGCGCGCAAGTACACCTCGGTCTTGCCGGAAGCCGTCACGCCTTCGAGCAAAAATTGCGCGCGCTCTGCCGCTTCGAGCTTTTGGGTGATAGCCAAAACCGCGCGCGCTTGCTCGGCGTTCAGCTCAGGCGGCACGTCGGGAGTCACCGCCACGCCGAGCAACGCATCTGGCGGTGGTTCGCGCTTTTCGAGCACGATGAAGCCGAGCTCGGCCAGTCGCTTCACGGCGGGGCGCGCGCCGGGCACGCGCTTCTCGAGCTCGGCCGCGGGCAAGTCACCTTCGCCCAGCGCGTCGAGCACTTGTTGCGCCTTGCCGCGCGGCAGGGCCGCCAAAGGCTTCTGCCGCGCCAGCGCCACGAACTGCACCCAGCGCCCCACGACCTTGGCCGGCACTTTGCCCAGCTCGGTTTGCGTCGCCTTCAGCAATTCTGCCGCGGTACGCTCGACCGCCGGTAGCGACAGCTCGATGGCTCCGCCGATCGGCGCCACATAGTAGCGCGCCAGCTCCTGCAGAAAGCTCAGCAGCTCTTCGGGCAGCACGGGCTCGGCGTCGACCACGGCGACGATCGGCTTCATGCGCTCGACGGCGATGTCCGGCACCCGTTCGCCCACGTCGAGCACGACGCCCAGCACCTTGCGCTTGCCCAGCTCGCAGAGCACGCGCGCGCCACGCCTCACGCGCCCGCGCAGCTCCGGCGGCACCAGGTAGCTGAAAGCTTGACCGAGCGGAGCCGGCACGGCGAGGCGCGCCTGCCAGACGAGCTTTACCGCCTCGCCCGGCGCCGCAGTCGGAGCCAAAAGCTCGCTCATCGAGTCACGTAAGCCGTGATACCCGCCGCGACCACGACGAGCAGAACCCAGAGTAACCACCCCGGACCAGCCGCCTCCTGTCGCCTGGAAGAGCGCGGCCGACTCTGGACCATGGCCTCGAGCGAAGGCGGTGGCGGCTCCATGCGCGGCACATCGACGGAATCGGGTGCATCACCAGGCGACAGGCTCGGCGGCGGCCGCACGGCACCGCGACCGCGATCAGGCACGTCGTCTCTGGAACCAGGCACCTTCGAACGATCCCAGCGCTGCCGACGTGGGTCAAGCGCGGCGGCCACGCAAACTGAAGATCAGCTTCAACAGCCGAGGGCAAGCTCGATGGCCGCGCGGGCCGCGCGCATCCGACGCTCGTCGAGGTGGCCGACGAATTGACGAAGGTCAGCTTGGTCTACGGTAAGCAAGTGGTCGAAGTTGACAACGCACTCCAGCTTGAGGCCATCGGCAACTCCTACGCGGAGCTCGCTAGGCACGCCATGGATCGTACTGGTGATGGGCGCGACGATCGCGCTCCGGAGTAGCGTCAGCGCTGCCGGTCGCGAAAGCACCAGGACAGGCCTGCGCTTGTCGGGCTTCGCGAAGCGATATAGCCAGATGTCGCCGCGCTCTACTCCTCGGGCCATGCTTGATGCTTTCGGGGCGGGGCCAGGTCGTCGAGCAAGGCCTTGGCCTTGCCCCGGTAGCCACGCGCGTAGGCGGCGTCGATCTCCTCACTGCGCTTCGCGCGCAGCAGCATGAGCAAAGCTTCGCGAATGAAGGCCGAGCGCCCATGTTGCTTGGTCTCCTGCTGGCGGTCGACTTCCGCCAGCAGCTCCGCGTCGAGCGAGATCTGCACGCTACGGGCAACCATAATGGCATTGTCCATTATCAATACTACTTGGTCAAGCCAGTACCTGAACCAGTTACGGAGGCTGGGCGCCGCAGCCCTCGCTCGGCGGCGCGAGATCAGCGCAGCGATCGCGCGGCGCGAGTACCCAGCTGCAGTAATCTAGAAAGACGATGCCCGTGATGCTGCGAAATGTCGTCGGGTAGCCGTAGTGGGGCGCCTTGACCGACGCGCGCGGCCCGCCCTCGGTCAGGTCGAAGTAGTAGAGTCGCGAGTGCACTTCGAGCGACGTTTCGGCGAGCCGCACGACGCCGAACGGGAACACGGCGTCGCCGTCGTCGGCGTCTTGCACGGCGCTGGCCGCTTCGAGGCGCACCAGCGCGCCGCTCCAGTCGCGGAGCAGCTGCGCGTCTTTGCCGGCGGCCAGGCGCGTCGCCAGCGCGAAATCTAGGCTGGCCGGCGCGGGCGCCTTGCCGCCAGGCTTTCGCTGCGCCGGGCAAGCAGCGTCGACCAGCAGCTGCTGTGCAGGCGCCGTACCGCCGCAAGCCGCAGGCACGTAGTCTTCGACTTTGCCCTCGACTTGCAAACGGTCGCCGGGCGCGAGGTCATCGGGCAGTCCGTCGGCGCCGGCAGTGCACGCTTCGCCGTCCGCGTGCGGCGGGCCGAACGAAACCAAAAATAGCCCAGAATCGGCTCCGTTCGCTTGCTCCGCGGCTGCGAAGGCGCCCCACAAGCAGCTGCCCGATTTCGCCTCCGAAACCAGGAATTTTTGCGAGCTTGCTACGAGCGAGCCGAGCGACACGCTGACGCCGCTGCGAACGCGGCCGCTATGAATCTCCGCGAGGGTCACCGGCTGTGCGCCGCAGCCCTGCGCGACGCCATCGCCCGTCTCGCCCGCGCTTCCGCCGCTCAGCGGCTTTTCGCTAGCTGGAGCTTCGGCAGCAGCGCCGCCTTGCGCCGGCTGGTCGTCGCCCTGCGGGGGCGTGGCCGTGCTGCTCGCCGCCGGCGCCGAGTCAGCGCCGCCCTCACTGCCCGCGACCTCCTGCCACGGCGCCGCCGACGGGCCCCGACACGCCAAGAGCCCCACACACATCACGCACCAAGTCCGCCCCATGCCCACGCATCGGTCAGCGGGCTCCGCAGTTGCGAAAGAAAGTTGGGCTGCCGCGCCGCAGCGAGTCGCCGAGATTTTACGGGGAGGCGGGGAGGTCCGCGAGGCGAGAATTTGGGGTTCGCGTTGCCGCCTGCGACGCTGCGCGCGTCTCTGCTTGTTGGCGCCGACGGCGCGCGAACAACAAAACCTCGCGGACCTCGCCGCCTCCCCGCGGTTCTCGCAGGCCCTCGCCACGAGCGATCAGGGCGGAGGCAGCCCGAGACGCGTCGTGCAATGGGACCGAAGGACGTCACGCGAGCTTCTGCAAAGCAGGCTGCGGTTAGGCAGCAGCCCGAAGCCCGTTTCAGCTCGGAGCTTTGTCGAGGCCGAAGCCTTCGTGCAGGGCGCGCACGGCAAGCTCGGTGTACTTGGCCGCGATGATGCAGCTGATCTTGATCTCGCTCGTGCTGATGCCCTGAATGTTGATGCCTTCACCAGCCAGAATGCCGAAGGTTTTGGCGGCCACACCGGCGTGCGAGCGCATGCCGAGACCGACGATCGAGACCTTGAC
>Ga0307508_10003389_pt1 | contig 16156 bp, 8 predicted proteins | sample 9_EM_MG_FD_203089 | JGI IMG/M metagenome (GOLD analysis project Ga0307508, IMG submission 203089) | Populus trichocarpa ectomycorrhiza microbial communities from riparian zone in the Pacific Northwest, United States - 9_EM | ecosystem: Host-associated > Plants > Roots > Unclassified | place...
GGGGCAAGAACATGGAGTTTAAAGGATTTATGGGTGTGCTCATAACTAGTTTTACTCCACTGCAACTATTCTCTAGTTACGGGCTTCCATGCCCTATGACAATATTGGGGAGTTCACATACCTCCCCTACTTTAATTTGAAAATTTTCTAGTGAGGAGCTCTCATGCCCCCATGCCATTACTAGGAAGGCTACAAGCCTCCCACTCTTCGGTAAGTTTTTTTTTCTAATAGAAAGCTTAAAAGCTTCACACCATCAGTTAGAAAGCCATAAGCCTGTCTCTCTCTCTAGTATAGGCTCACCCATATGGCTTTCCTGATGATAAATAGGGTGTTAGAATCCCCTATTAAAGAAAAGTTGTACCTGAGAGCGGGATATCCAAGATCATCCCTAAAGATAGCTTGAGGCCCGGGGACCCTATTGGCAAATTGTGTTAATCCAAAACTATATTGGAGAGCAAAAGATTTGAGATCATACCTTCAGATAATATAAGTTCCGGGAGCCCCACTAGAGAGTCATGTCAGTTTGACACAACATTCATTAGAGAGGCTAAAGATCCAAGATCAATAACTGATAAATTTGGGAGAGGCCCTTAAAGATCACCTATAAAATGTGTCAGTTCGAGACTGCATTGGATAATAAAGGATTCGAGATCAACCCTTGTAGCATTTCATGCCCCATGACAATGTTGGGGAGGTCACATACCTCTTCCATTTGAATTTGACCACTCTCTAGTGGGGGGCTCTCAAGCCTCCATGCCATCAGTAGGTAGGTTACATACCTCCCACTATTTAGTAATATTTTTCTCTAATGAAGAGCTCAAAAGCTTCACACCATTGATTAGAAAGCCACGAGCCTGTCTCTCTCTCTCTCTCTTTCTTTCTCTCTCTCTCTCTCTCTCTCTCTCTCTATTATAGGCTCACCCCTATGGCTTTCTTGATGATAAAATAGGGTGTCAGAGTCCCCTATAAAAGAAAAGTTGTACCTTAGAGCGGGGATATCCAATACCATCCCTAGAGATAGCTTGAGATCTGGGAACCTCATTTACAAATTATGTCAGTCCAAGACTACACTGGAGAGTAGAAGATTCAAGATCATGCCTGGAGATAATATAAGGTCCGAGAGCCCAACTAGAGACTCATGTCAGTTTGAGATAAATTCATGGAAAATTGGTTAGAGGCCTTTTAACATCACCTATAGAATATGCTAGTTCGAAACTACACTAGAGAATAGAGGATCCGAGATCAGCGCTTATAGCCTTTCATGCCCCAAGATAATATTGAGGATGCCACATACCTTCCATAGTCAAATTTGACCACTCTCTAATGGAGAGCTTCCATTATACATGAAAATGTTGGGGAGTTCACATACCACCCCCACTCTAATTTGACCACTCTCTAGTGGGGGGGCTCCCAAGCCCTCGTGCCATCACTAGGAAGGCTACAGGCCTTCTACTATTCGGTAAGATTTTTCTCTAATGGTGAGCTCGATCTTAAGCTACACATTATTGATTAGTAACCCATAAGCCTTTCTCTCTCTCCCTAGTATAAGATCACCTGCATGGCTTCCCTAACGATGAAATAGGGTGTGAGAGCCTCTACCGGAGAGAGGTTTTATCTAAAAGTGAGATATCCAAGATCATTCATAGAGATAGTTTAAGGCCCGAAAACCCCATTGAAAAATTATGCCAGTCCTAGAATACACTGGAGAACGAAAGATTTGAGATCATACTTGGATATAATATAAGGACTGGGAGCCCCACTAAAGAGTCATCTCAGTCTGAGACTATATTGGAAAAGCTATTGATCAAAGATAAATTTCTGGTGAATTGGTGAGAGTCCATTTAACATCACCTAGAGAATGTGCTAGTCTAAGACTGCACTGAAGAATAGGGGATCTGAGATCAACCTATGTAGCCTTCCATGCATTATGATAATGTTGGGGAGGTCACATACCTCCCTACTAGAATATGAAAATTCTCCAATGGGGGGCTCCCAATCCCCTATGCCATCACTAGAAAGGCTACAGGCCTCCCACATTTTAGTAAGATTTTTCTTTAATGGTGAGCTCTTAAGCCATGACCCTGTATCTCTAATATAAGATCACTTGCATGCCTTCCCTAGTGATGAAATAGGGTGTGAGAGCCCCCCACTAGAGAGAGATTGTACATAAGAGTTAAATCACTCTAAGACTACATTGGAGTGGCTAGAGATCCAAGATGAATTCTTAACGAATTGGTGAGAGACCCTTTCACATATTAGTAGAATGTGTCAGTCCAAGACTGTACTAGTGAATAGAGAAATCTGAAATCAACCTTTATAGCCTTTCATGCCCCATGACAATATTGGAGAGGCCACATACCACCTCTACTCTAATTTGACCACTCTCTAGTGGGGGGCTTCTATGCCCTATCATATTTTTGGGGAGTTCACATACCTACCCTACTCTAATTTTACCATTCTCTATTGGGGGCTTCCAAACCCCTATGTCATCACTAGGAAGGCTATAGGCCTTCCATTATTCGGTAAGATTTTTCTCTAATGGTGAGCTCCTAAGCTACACACTATTGATTAGTAACCCATAAGCCTTTCTCTCTCCCTCTAGTTTAGGATCACCTGTATGGCTTTCCTAACGATGAAATAGGGTGTGAGAGCCCCCTACCAGAGAGAGGTTGTACCTAAGAGTGAGATATCCAAGATCATTCATAGAGATAGCTTGAAGCCCGAAAACCCCATTGAAAAATTATGTCAGTCCAAGTATACACTGAAGAACGAAAGATTTGAGATCATACTTGGATATAATATAAGAATTGGGAGCCCCACTAAAGAGTCATCTCAATCCGAGACTGTATTGGAAAAGCTAATGATCAAAGATAAATTTCTGGTGAATTGGTGAGAGGCCATTTAACATCACCTAGAGAATATGCTAGTCTAAGACTGCACTGAAGAATACGGGATCCAAGATCAACCCATGTAAGCTTTCATACACCATGATAATGTTGGGGAGGTCACATACCTCCCCATTCTAATATGAAAATTCTCCAATGGGGGGGCTTCCAAGTCTCTATGCCATCACTAGAAAGGCTACAAGCCTCACACATTTTAGTTAGATTTTTCTCTAATGGTGAGCTCTTAAGCCATGACCCTCTCTCTCTAGTTAAGGATCACCTGCATGGCTTCCCTGGTGATGAAATAGGGCATGAGAGCCCTATATCAAAGAGAGGTTGTACCTAAGAGTCATATCAGTCTGAGACTACATTGGAGAGGCAAGAGATCCAAGATCAATTCCTGGTGAATTGGTGAGAGGCCATTTGACACACCTGTAGAATATGTCAGTTTAAGATTGCACTAGAGAATAAGGAATCCGAAATCAACCTTTGTAGCCTTTCATGCCCCATGAGAATGTTGGGGAGGTCACATACCTCTTCAACTCTAATTTGACTACTCTCTAGTGGGGGGCTTCCATGCTCTATGACAATATTGGGGAGTTCACATACCTACCCTACTCTAATTTGACCATTCTCTATTGGGGGGCTCACAAACCCCTATGCCATCACCAGGAAGGCTACAAGCCTCTCACTATTTGGTAAGATTTTTCTTCAATGGTGAGCTTTTAAGCTCTACACCATCGATTAGAAAGTCACGAGCCTCTCTCTCTCTCTAGTATAGGCTCACCCACATAGTATCATTGGTGATGAAATAGGGCATAAAATCCTCTACCGGAGAGGGGTTTTACATGAGAGTGAGATATCCAAGATAGCTTGAGGTCCGGGAACCCCAATGACAAATCATGCCAGTCCAAGACTACACTGAAGAGGAGAACATCTGAGGTCATACCTGGAGATAATATAAGTCTCAAGAGTCCTACTAGAGAGTCATGTCAGAGTAAGACTATATTGGAGAGGCTAGAGATCTAAGATCAATTCCTGATGAATTGGTTAAAGGCCCTTTAACATTACTTAGAGAATATGTCAGTCTAGGACTGCACTAGAGACTAGAAGATCTAGGATCAACCCCTGTAGCCTTTCATGCCCCTTGATAATATTAGGGAGGTTATATACCTCCCCACTCTAATTTGACAACTCTTCAATGGGGGTCCCAAGTCTCCATGCCATCACTAGAAAGGTTATAGGTCTCCCCCTCTTTAATAAGATTCTTTTCTATTAGTGAGCTCTTTAGCTCCACATCATCGATTAGGAAGCCATGAGCCTATCTTTCTCTAGTATAAGCTCACTCCTCATAGCTTCTTGACAATGAAATGGGGTGTAAGAGCCTTTTACTAATGAGAGGTTGTACTTGAGAGTGGGATATCTAATTTAATCCCTATAGATAACTTGAGGCTTGGGAACCTCATTGGCCAATCATGCTAATCCAAGACTACACTGGAGAGTAGAACATTCGAGATCATACCTAAAGATAATATAAGGCTCGAGAGCCCCACTAGAGAGTCATGTCAATCTAAGACTGTATTGAAGAGGCTAAAGATCCAAGATCAATTCATGAAGAATTGGTGAGAGGCTCTTTATGTAATATTCCAAACTATACGACTCGATCAATGTTAAAAGATCCCAACATATCCTCTTTATTTGAGGGTAATTTTTTTTTTCCAAAAAATTCGGCAGAGTTTTGTTTGCATTTAGGACATCCCAAGTTATCGACTACTATCAATTTACTTAATCAACCCATCATCACAAGGTCCTATAATTCTGGATCTTATATCAAACCTCATAATTCCACACCTCATACAATCCACACAATATATATATCCTACGAGTAAGTTCAATATGAACATAGTCCAAACATCATATCATAAAATTTAAAAGGAAAGGAATACTAACATGCAAAGAAAATATTTACAACATAAGAAGTGTTCTTAAATATTTCAAAAGAGTTAATTACAAGATAACTAAAATACCACATGCTAAGTTGAACTTTTATAAATACATCGAGGTTTACACAAAAGTATACTACATAAACACATTAATTCCCTTTTGTTTAAGTTAAATATTTACATAAACTTCACAAAATAGAGTCCTAAACTAATGATCTTTTTGGATATTTGATGGACCCGTTACATAAATGAACATACCATTATGTTGATAAGGAATATATATGCTCATGTAATGAATACGAATGAAGTATTAACTTTCTATCTGACCCATAAGAATTCTAACAAAGAACTTATATTTTTCTTGTAAATCTTTTAACCTAATTAACACTCATTTGTATATTCTTTATTTGAATACTCTTATTTACTTGCATGAACTAGGTGACCTTGCCAAGTCTAATCTTGTAATTCATATCCTGGCAATCCTATCACGGATGCCATTAGTCGAAGCTAATCTTGCTAATCTTGTAATTCATATCTCGACAATCCTAGCACGGATGCCATTAGCCGAAGCTAATCTTGTATTTCATATCCCGGCAATCCTATCACGGATGCCATTAGCCGAAGATAATCTTGTATTTACGCTAGACTTTATTTACATTGAACACAACATTTATTGTAATTCATTCACAATAAGAATTCTAAATTGTATAAGTGCAAATAGGAGGAGAATCACGCACCTGTTTCGCCTGTCTCATGACCTCCCCTAACAAAAGATCCAATCCTAGTTGCTCCTCCTGAATCATAAGGAAGTTTTTTGTTATGATTCCTTCAAGCCAACATTATAGAGAATCCATATTCATCCATTACTCATATGTTACTTTCTATACATGTTCATTTTCTCATAATAACATACATACATTTATCATGTATATTTTCAGAGTTAGTATCTCAATGTGCAAGTGTTCGTATGACTCAATTCTTTTATATTCTTATATATATAGTATTCACGTGAAAGCCTACCGTTACTGTTTAGACATTGAACTATTACTGTCTAATTTTCAACTGTTACTGTCTAATTTTCAACTGTTACTGTCCAACTTTGAACTGTTACTGTCCAATTTTCTTCAACTGTTACTGTCCAACCGTTACTGTCTAATTTTCAACTGTAACTGTCCAATTTTCAACTATTACTGTCCAATTTTCAACCGATACTGTCTAATTTTCAACCGTTACTGTTCAATTTTCAACCGTTACTGTCTGAACAATCATAAGAATTTTCAAGTTTGAACTGTCACTGTCCAATTTTCAACTGTTACTATCCAACTTTCAACTGTTACTATTTGAACACTCATCTGATTTTTAACTATATCTAAAGTTCTAAAACTCCATTTTAAGTGAGATTGATCTCGTTAGAAAGCTAAGACACGAGGCTACAAGTTCTCTGAGGGAGGAGAACCCAGTTTTGTCTCCCAAATAGTCAAAATTGCTCATTAACTAATTAGTCCTACTGTCCTACATAATCATTCACAACTCAGTCTCAGCTGGTAACCCATAACTGGAGTTCCACATCTCCAAATTGAGCAAGACCAGTTTTCTTGGTTAGCTAACATTCAAATCTACAATTCCTATGAGAAACCCGATCCTAATTCCTTCATTCTCCTACCTGAAATCTCACCGAAAGTCAGGAGACAAGTCTGTCCAGATTTGTCTCCCCCTCCCCTTCACACAATACTTTCATAAACTACATACCACACACATGAATTAACTTAATCTCAACAACTATTTTTTCCCCAATTTATGTTTAAGAGCCCTAACCTATGATTCAATATCAAGGCATCAATTCTATATCGAATTTAAAAATAAATTTTTTTAAGATCATGTTTAGAATACCTTACCCGATACAAATTAAGATTTTGATCTTCAACCAGTTGAAGATTTTCAACTCCCTCCTTTCTTTTTTTCTTGTTCAATCTCTTGGTAATCCTTTGCTCTCAAGTGTATATCCCATCTATAAGTTCTTAATCTTGGATGGGTTCTTGAAATTTTAGTGTTTCTCTCTTGATTTCTCAAGAATGGGTATAAAACTCCCTATCTTCTCTCCTTATGGTTCCTATAGATTTTTTTGGCGAAGAAAGAGTATTTATACTCTATATTTTCTCTTATTTGCATTTAGGCCCCCCTTTTCCTTTAAGTGTATTATTCTCTTCAATTAAATCTAACCCTTCATTATAATGTTTCAAACTATTTTGCCCGGAAATTTATATTAAAAAATTTCTGAATTTTTGTTTTTATTTAACCATATGTATGAATTTCTTCACTTTTATTTATTTATTTATTTATTTATTTTTCCCGGGGTTTACACTTTAAAATCACATGTAAAATATGTCAATCTGAGACTGCACTAGAGAATAGAGGATCCGAGATCAACCTCTATAGCCTTTTACACCTCATGACAATGTTGGGGAGGTATGTCACATGCCTTCCCACTCTAATTTGACCACTCTCCAGTTGGGGGCTCTTAAGCCCTCATGCCATTATTAAGAAGGCTACAGGCCTCCTACTCTTCAATTAGGAAGTTATGTGCCTATCTCTCTCTCTCTCTCTCTCACTCTCTCTCTCTCCAGTATAGGCTCGCCGTTTATGGTTTCCTAGGTGATGAAATAAGAAGTGAAAGCCCCTTACTGGAGAGAGGTTGTACCTGAGAATGAGATATCTAAGATCATCCCTCGAGATAGATTGAGGCCCGGGAACCTTATTGGCAAATCATGCCAGTCCAAGACTACACTTTAGAATGGAAGATCTGAGATCATACCTAGAGATAATATAAGGCTCAGGAGCTTCACAAGAGAGTCATGTCACTCCGAGACTACATTGGAGAGGCTAAAGATCCAAGATCAATTCATGGTGAATTGGTAAGAGGCCCTTTAACATCACCTGCAGAATGTGTTAGTCCAAGATTACACTAGAGAATATAGGATCTGAGATCAACCCCTAGAAAATTGGTGAGAGGCCTTTAGGTATCAAATGAAGAATGTGCCCATCCAAGACTACATTGGGGAATAGAGGATTCGAGTTCAACCCCTGGAAAATTTGTAAGAGTCTCTTAGGCATCACCTAGAGAATATGTTAGTCAAGACTACACTAGAGAATGAGGGATTCGAGATCAACCCTTGGGGAATTAGTGAGAGGCCCTTAGGCATCTCCTGGATATCTATAGATAGGAAATGTATGTTAAAGATACATTATTCTTATTTCAAAATTAAACTTACATTCCCATTAAGGATTGTGTATCGTAAGGTGATCTGAGTGATAAGTATAAGGGAGGTTCTAAGAAAGAACATGTCCTGGAGGTGGTAGGTGTTTTCCTTGACTGCTTTGATAAGATTGAATGGGTGATCCCATTTTGATTCAATGGAGTAATAAATTCTTAGGATACACCTAATGCCAATGGGTTGGTCCCTCATGGTTATTCCTCAAGGTTTTATTTTTACTAGAATAATGATTTTGCATGGAAGATTGTTTATGTTGGTTGTCTTTGTAAAAACAAGGAGGCCCATGTCATTGCACACAAGCCTTTTCCACCTGCATGTGATTTTCTATAACTTGTTTCACCTTGAACAAGTTTTTGTATGGTAAGGCATAAAGTTTTCTCAAGAGTGTGTTACCTTAACCCTCGTATCAAGGCCTTTAAAGCTATTGGCTCAAAAAACTCTTTCACCTTAAGCATCTCTTTTACCCATTTCAAATATGCCATGTAGACTCTCCCTCTTGTTGGGTAATACCAAATAGCTTTATGAAGCTTTTCTTGGCAGCTATGCTAGTGTTAAAGCATGTCAGTAGCTTGGCGCAAAGGTCACTAAACCCTTTGATGAAGCTTGACTCTAAATTATTGTACCAAGTATAAGTAGACCCCTAAAACGGGAGTACATTCTTATTTGGAAAAGGAAGAACTCCTCACCTGATGGAGGCTATAGACATTCTCCTCGGTATACTAATGTGCAAACCATCTCTTAGTCCTTTGTTCGTTGGGCGTTTGGGAGCTTGAGGAGTATGGTGTGGAACAATAACTACGATAACTAGTGTTCATCCTACAGTAGTTAAGGGGAGTATATTTAGAGTTCCAGCTCTATGCATGGGTTTCGCAATGGCACGAGCGACCCCTTGAGAGACTCTTATGAATGTCAATTTTCCTAGTCTTATATAGTAAGTGTAATTGTCTACAAGTGCCTGGTGCGGCCGGTGGCCGTGGCATTAGGGCATTGTGTGTTGTTGAGGGTGTCAAGACTTATTAGGGTGACAAGGTCTAAATTTTCCCTTGGGTTTGCAACACGGCTAGAGAGAGAACTTGCATTTGACTAGTGAGTTATTGAAGGTCTAATTGGGAAAAAGTGTCCGTGGTAATAGGTAAATTCATTATGCGTCCTAGCTTAGGTGTGTTTTTGTTGTGTGCTATGAAATGGCTTGGAAATGTTAAAAATAAGTTTTAGAAATAAACTAATGGCTTTTTTATTAGATTCCCATAAACAACGTCAATGATGAGATTCTAAAATATCTAAGTAGCTTAGAAATAAGGTTTATGTATTGGATAATCAGTTAATCTCTTAGTTCTAGTAATCTTATTCATTCTTCCTAATTAAGAAAGCAAATATCAACTACCAACCACCTTGACTTACTAACCACTAGGCACCAACTACGCGTCCCTTAAAGAAGTTTCCCATTATATTATATATATAACCAATTATAAACATTTTTGTTCTTTGAACCCTACAAAATGTTATTTAAAATAAATATAATTATAGAAATTCCAAAATAAAATGTTAATATATATTGAATAACTCGAATAAATTCAAACAATAAGTTACCACATTGGTAGTAACAAGATGAAATGATAGCACAGCTAGAAAAAAAGAAGAAGGAAAAGTACATGAAGAGATAGAAAAACAAAATTAAAACTCAAAATAGAAGATCAACCATATTCCTCCGAAAGCAGCTTCTTTTACATCCATGCAAACCTTCCATCCCCTTGTTTAGCTAACAAATTTACTGCCAACTATAAGAATAGCTATTTAACTATACAATTTTTTTCTTTTTGAAAAGACGTAATTAGTTTCATTTGTGTTGGAAAACTAATTCCTTAAATCCATGTCTAATTTCTCGTTGCCTGACACTGTCAATTGAAATTTATCTTTTCTTCCTTAAAAAAAATGACATACATATATGAAAGTAAAAAAAAAAATGAAAAATGTTTATGAAAAATAATTAAAAAAAACCTGAATCACGTGATTTATAAATATTAATTTTTATTTTTGATAATGAATATAATAAATTTATAAAAAACTTCTATTTATCATAATTATATTCTTAGAGCTAAAAATATTCACAAAGTATATATGGGGTGTGAGAGCTCCCTGCCATAGATAAGTTGTACCAAAGAGTCATATCAATCTGAAACTACATTGAAGAGGTAAGAGATCTAAGATCAATTCTGAGTGGAATTGGTGAGAGGCCCTTTGACACACCTATAGAATGTGTCAGTCCAAGACTGTACTAGAGAATAGGGGATCCGAGATCAACCTTTGTAGCCTTTCATGCCTTATGACAATGTTGAGGAGGTCACATACCTCCCCCACTCTAATTTGACCATTTTCTAGTGGGGAGCTTTCATGTCCTATAATAATATTAGGGAGTTCACATATCTACCCTGCTCTAATTTGACCACTCTTTGATGGGGGGGCTCTTAAACCCCATGCCATCATCAGGAAGGTTACAAGCCTCCCACTCTTTAGTAAGATTTTTCTCCACTGGTGAGCTCTTAAGCTCCACACCATTGATTAGAAAGCCACAAACCTCTCTCTCTAGTATAGGCTCACCCCTATAACATCCTTGGTGATGAAATGGGATGTGAGAACCCCATACCAAAGAGAGGTTTTACTTGAGAGTGGGATATCAAAGATCATCCCTAAAGATAGCTTGAGGCTCGAGAACCCTATTAGCAAATCATGTTAGTCCAAGATTACACTGAAGAGAAAAACATCTGAGATCATACCTGGAGATTGAGACTATATTGAAAAGGCTAGAGATCCAAGATCAATTCCTGGTGAATTGGTTAAAGGCCTTCTAACATCACTTAGAAAACATGTCAGTCTAAGACTACACTAAAGAATAGAAGATTTGAGATCAACCCCTATAACCTTTCATGTCCCTTGATAATGTAGAGGAGGTCATATACCTCCCTACTTTAATTTGACTACTCTCTAGTAGGGGATTCCAAGTCCCTATGCCATCGCTAGGAAGGCTATAGGCCTCCCACTCTTTGATAAGATTGTTCTCTATTGGTAAGCTCTCAAGCTCCGCATCATTGATTAGGAAGCCATGAGCCTATCTTTCTCTAGTATAGGCTCACCCCTCATAGCTTTCCTGGAGATGAAATAGGGCGTGAGAGCCTCTTACTTGAGAGAGGTTATACTTGAGAATGGGATATCTAATTTAATCCCTAGAGATAGCTTGAGGCTTGGGAACCTCATTGGCAAATCATGCGAGTCTAAAACTACACTAGAGAGCAGAACATTCGAGATCATACTTGAAGATAATATACGGTCTTGTCAGTTTGAGATTGCATTGGAGAGGCTAAAGATCCAAGATCAATTCATGGAGAATTAGTGAGAGGCTATTTAACATCACCTGTAAAATTTATTAGTCTGAGACTACACTAGAAAATAGAAGATCCAAGATCAATCCCTATAGCCTTCCATGCCTCATGACAATGTTGGGGAGGTCACATACCTCCCTACTCTAATTTGACCACTCTCCAAATAGGGGCTCTCAAGCCTTCATGCCATTATTAGAAAGTCTATAGACCTCTTACTCTTCGATAAGCTTTTTCTCTAATGGTGAGCTTTTAAGCTCTACACTGTCGATTAGGAAGCCATGGACCTCTCTTTCTCTCTCTCTCTCTCTCCCCAGTATAGGCTCACCCCTTATAGCTTCCTAGGTGATGAAATAAGGAGTGAGAGCCATTTATTGGAGAGAGGTTCTACTTGAGAATGAGATATCCAAGATCATCCCTGGAGATAGATTGAGGTCCGGGAACCTTATTAGTAAATCATGCCAGTCCAAAACTACACTTAAGGGCAGAAGATCTGAGTTCACACCTAGAAATAATGTAACACCCCAAACTTTTAAGGTAAAATTCACAAAATCATCAAGTTAAAAATGAGAAAAAATCCTAGGAAGTTTTTTTTTTTAAAATAAGAAATAACTATTAATTAACCATCGTAATTGCATTCATACATTAACATAATGTAAATTCTAAATTTCAATTTATTACATAAATTTTTAACAAAATAGTACTACATAACTTTATACATACAAATTAGAAATATTGTTAAATACAACCTAAAAGAAAACTCTTCAATTTTCCTATTAACTTAAGTTATTATACAGAGGAAACACCCATGCATCAACTAAAAGTTACGCTACTGAGATGAACCTGCATATTAATTTGCATAAACATAAATAAATAAATTATGATGATCTATTATGTTTTTCATTACACTAACAATTTGCTTTTAATTCATCTAACATCAATTTTTATAATTTCCCACTTGTCAATGCACTATTCTTGCCCAAAAATAATGATTATGTTGGTCGCTCATTCTCAGGGCATTACTTCCATTTCAGAATATAGGTCCAACTAACAACTCATTCACAGGGCACCAGTTTCAAAAATTAGGACATTAATCCAACCATCAGCCCATTAATAGGGCACCAGTCCTATACCAAGACATTAGTCCAACCATCAACCCATTCATAGGGCACCAATACAAACCAAGACACTAGTTCAACCATCATTCAAACACTACATATAAATACTAAAATTTAAACTACATCTTAATATGTGCTAAAATAAAGAATTAAAAGACACTTTAAATTAGAGATCTAAGTGTTAGACACCTGCCTGAAATATGTGCTCTACTAGTCGTCCCCTACTCTTGTTTATTTCCCACAATCTCACCTGTATCAATAATTACACTAATTTAAATTTCTTGTCTTAACCACATATACACATATATATGTATTGTTTTCATTGCCTTCATAATTCAATATTTTGTAATAAAAAAACAATTCTAAACAAAAGTTACCAATTTACAAGTTTTAGGTGGTTCATCATAATGGATTTCAAACACTATTTAGTAATTTGAGTATAACTGGAGCTATAAAACTTAGTTTTATGCGTGGTTTTTTATTTGGAACGCTAAAACATGGGTCTACAACTTTTATGAATATGAATAAACCTAATTTTTCTATTTACATGCCTAAATTCACAAATTTTAGAAACCCAAAAATTTGTACTGTTGATTCTTGGTTTTGACCTATCTTCGGTTTTTCTTCCATGTTTAGTGTTTTGTCACTCCAATTTCAGTAAGGTCAATTTTATTGGAATGGTAACATCCATGTCTACAACTTTTATGAAGTAAATTATCTCAAATTCTGTCATCTTAGGGTTCAAATCTTAGTAAAGAAATTGAGAGACAACCTGTCCAATTTTGATTTCTAAGTTCAACAAGTATAAATTTGTTTCCCATGTATTTTTCCATCATTTCCAGCCACTATAAACACAAAATACCTCCACCTAACATTATTTAACAAAATTCTTAAACTTATACTAATGTATTCTAAAATCTCAATTATTCAAGGAAAACACAAAACAAATTTAAGTGACTTAATAAGAGAGTTTGTTACCTTCTATTACAAAGAAAATGAGTCAAGAGATTATGAACAACCATTTTTCTTCTTTCCCTTATTTCCTTCTTCTAACCCTTCCCTTCCCTCTAGTAATTTTCTAGGTTTTCTCAAAGTTTAAATCTTACTTGAAACACTCTTAGCTCACTTACTCTCACTTTTCTTTGGATTTAAAAGATGAATTTACAAGGTTTCCTTTTATTTTTTTCTCTCTCCTCTTTTTTCTCTCCTTGGCCGACCATTACTCTAGGAATTTCTAGAGATTTCTTCTTATTTATAATTATGTTCTTTCCTTATTTTCATCTTACCCCTTTTACTTTAGTTATTTGCACCCTAGTCCTTCATGTTTTCCTTAATTCTCTATTAATCTCTCATATTTACTTTTATTTCCACATTAATCCCACCATTTCTTTTATTAATACATTAACCCCACTACTTCTCTTTCTCTTTACTGACTCCTTACTTTATTATTGTTTTCAATTTCACCCCTCTCATTAAATAAGTTCTCTTTTAATCCAATTAATTTGTTCAATTTAATCCTTTTTTCTATATCCATTGTATTTTATTTTATTTTACTAAATCAAGATGAGATTATTTTATCCGAGGGTTTACAGATAATATAAGGCCCAAGAGTCTAACAAGAGAGTCATGTCAATCCAAGATTGTTTTAGAAAGGCTAGAGATCCAAGATCAATTCATGGTGAATTGGTGAGAGGCCCTTTAACATCACCTGCAGAATGTGCTAGTTCAAGAATGCACTAGAGAATAGAGGATCTAAAATCAACCCTTAGAGAATTGGTAAGAGGCCCTTAGACATCAAATGAAAAATGTGCCGGTCTAAGACTATATTGATGAATAAAGGATTCGAGTTCAACCCCTACAAAATTTGTTAGACTCTTAGGCATCACCTAGAGAATATGTTAGTCCAAGACTACACTAGAAAATCAAGGATTCGAGATCAACCCCTAGGAAATTGGTGAGAGGTCCTTAGACATCACCTGGAAATCTGTAGATAGAAAATGTATGTTAGAGATATATTATTTTTATTTCAAAAACAAACTTACATTTCCATTAAAGATTGTGCATCTTTAAATGATCTAAGTGATGGGTATAGGGGAGGTTTTTAAAAGGAACATGTCTTGAAGATGGTAGGTATTTTTTTTAACTGCCTTGATAAGTTTGAATGGGTAATCCCATTTTGATTCAAGAGAGTAATAAATCCTTAGGATACACCAAGTGCCCATGGGTTGGTTCCTCATGGTTATTCCTTGAGGTTTCATTTCTACTAGGATAATGATTTCACATAGAAGATCCTTCATGTTAGTTGTCCTTGTAAAAATAAGGAGACTCATGTCATAACACACTAGCCTCTTCCACCAATATATGATTTTTCATAACTTGTTTCACCTTGAACTAGCTTTTGTCTAATAATGCATAAAGTTTTTTCAAGAGTGAATGTTACCTTACCCTTTGTATCAAGGCCTCTAAAGCTACTAGTCAAACAACTCTTCCACCTTGAGCATCTTCATTGACCCTTTTCAAATATACCCATGTAGACTCTCTTATTGGGTAATACCAAATAGCTTCATGAAGCTTTTCTTGGCAGGAATGTTGGTGTTGAAGTATGTCACTAACTTAGCGTAGAGGTCATTAAACCCTTTGATGAAGCTTAGCTCTAAATTATTTTACTAAGCACAAACAGAACCCCGAAATAGGAGTACATTCTCATTTGAAAAAGGTAGAACTCCTCACCTGATGGAGGCTATAGACATTCTTCTATGTATGCTTATGTGCAGATTATCTCATAGTCCTTTGTTTATTAGGCTCTTGGGAGCCCGAGGAGTCTGACATGAAACGACGACTACAATAACTAGTGTCCATCCTATGGTAGCTAAAAGGAGTACATTTGGAGTACCGACTCTGTGCATAGGTTTTGCAATGACACGAGTAACCCCTTGAAAGACTCTTATAATTGTCAATCTTCCTAGTCTCCTATAGGTAATGTAATTGTCTACGGGTGCCTAGTGCAACTGATGGCTGTGGTATTAGGGCGTTGTGTGTTACTGAGGGTGTTAAGACTTATTAGAGTGACAAGGTCTAAATTCCCTTGTGTTTCCAACATGGTCAGAGAGAAGAATTGCATTTGACTGGTGAGTTGTTAAAGATCCTAGTTGGACAAAAGTGTCTGTGGTAATGGGTAGATTCATTATGCGTCCTAGCTCAAGTGTGTCTTTGTTGTGTGCTATGAAATGACTTGGAAATGTCAAAAACAAGTTTTAGAAATAAACTAATAACTTTTTTATCAGATTCTCACAAACAGTGTTAATGATGAGGTCCTAAAATATCCAAATAGCTTAGAAACAAGATTTATGTACTAGATAATTAATTAATCTCTTAGTTTTAGCAATCCAATTTATTATCTCTAACCAAGAAGGCACATATTAGCTACCAATCACTTTCACATATTAAGCACGAGACACCAACTACTTGTCCCTTGAAGAAGTTTCCCGTGTTATATATATATATATATATATATATATATATATATATATATATATATATATATAAAATTTTTTATAATATCGA
>Ga0307508_10003390_pt1 | contig 16154 bp, 16 predicted proteins | sample 9_EM_MG_FD_203089 | JGI IMG/M metagenome (GOLD analysis project Ga0307508, IMG submission 203089) | Populus trichocarpa ectomycorrhiza microbial communities from riparian zone in the Pacific Northwest, United States - 9_EM | ecosystem: Host-associated > Plants > Roots > Unclassified | place...
GGACAGAGTCCATAGCCGTAGTCTTTGGGATCCTCAATCAGCGTGGATCTGAATGACTCTTTTTGGCGATGGTTCTTAACATATCGATACGTGATTTCGGCCGTGACGACATTCTGACCGGCGTTCGTGACGGTAGAAAGCTTCACATCCTGGTTTCAATTAACGACCGACTAGATGATGGACGAGAGGACGACCAGCGATGGGCCCTTACACCGTATGCCAAAACCTCATTCGAACCCTTGTGGCTGGAGGACTCAACCACTGCTCCCAGCCGACTGCACGAATAGACAAGAATTTGAAGGAGAAGGGCAAACTGAACCCTATAGCGTTCACATTCGTACAGGTGCTGGTCCCGGCACCAGAGATATTGCAGAGTATTGAACAAATCAAGGTGGTCAAATACCATCTTGGGCTTCCGTTTTCCGAACTGGAGGTACAAGGGTTCACAGGGGGAGCCGAGGTCACCATCAGTGATAAACTACCCCTTGGTCAGTATAGATGCATTGGACAGGTTGTGCTCTTACCGTAGATATCCTTTTGATCTCTGCATTACTATAATTTGAGAGTCTTTCGGTAGAGCGCTCCTCTTAAATTGTGCCATATTTGTAGCATTGTTTCGCCCTGGATGACATCTGCCGAGTGACCTTGTCTCGTGCAAACCACATACCTGACCCATTGGGCAATATCTCCCATGGAGGGAAGAGAATGAACTTGGTCGATGACGGGCGCTGCGCGTTGTTCATGTTTGTAGAAGTCGTTGAGATATCGCAGTGCCCTTTGCAGGTTCTCTTCGCTGGCCGTTTGTAGCTTTTTCAACGTCACAGGTTCGAGAACAGATTGACTCTTGGAATATCCTCGAGCTTCCAGTCGTCGCTGCTCAGCTTCCTTCTGCCTCCGAAGTTTATAGGCAGACATGATTGTTCGAAGATGGGGAGTAGGTTTGGTTGAAATGGTAGCGCAGGTTGTGTGAAGATACACTGACGAATACTGATGCTGGAGGGAATAGGTATACGTTCGGCGGGAGATAATAGGGTATGCACCAGAGGGTGTGGGAGAGGTACATATATGAATTCCAGCACGATTATCCTCCTCCCTTCTCTTCTCATATGCCGGGGGGGGGGGGGGGGAGGGCGAGGGCCGGTCGAAGCAGGGCAACGAGACAGTAACAGCAGAGCTGGGAAGGGTGACCACACCTATGGCACCATTGGCCAGGCAAATGAGCTACAGCTGCTGGTCAACCAGGAAGCACGAGCGACGACAGGCTGCTTCCGAACAACAAAGCTCAGTGGTGTCCGGTGTCACGGCGCGTGCCAGCTACTAGGCCTCGACCCCTGACACCGGGCGTGAGGATGGATTGTGGAGTGATGCCGAACGGGCGACGGATATCCTTAAAAGGAGCCGTCGCCCACTTCTTTCTTTCCTTCTTCCCTTTCCTTCCTCACGCAACAACTTGTCTACCTTGCCCTCGCCCCACATTATATTAGTTGTCTCTCCCCTCTTGTCCTCCGTCCCTGTCGGCTGCCTGCCCGCCGCGTCCGTGTCCCTGTCCTTGCCGGCTGCCAGCCTGCCGTGTCCGTGTCCTCGACCCTGTCGGCCGTCTGCCGCCGTGTCCGTGTCCCTTGTCCGTGTCGGCCACCCACCCACCGTGTCCGTGTCCTAGTCCTTGACCTCGCCCTCTGGCCGCCACCAGGAGCCTAGCCGGCCACGCACCGTTACACTTTGTTGCGTCCACCAAACAACTCTCCCGGTAGCGACCTGCCACGATGCCCTCCAGCGATACTTCAGACGCCCTGGTCCTCCCACCTATCTACCGCGAGCTTTCGGATGAGATTCAGAGGAAGCTCAACCTCATTGTTGGAAGTAGCTGCTTTGCAGAGCAAGCTACCCTCGAATCTGCCTTCACCGAAGTTCAGTGGTTGGCCCAAGTCATCTTGAATGCCCCGAACGCAGTTGCGCAGTGGCATGCCGACGATCTCGAAGAGCGGCTCGCAGCATCCAACCGAGTTGTCAACCATTTGGCCACCTTGGAAGGACCGCCAGCGAACAGAGCCGATCGAGTTCCTGATCCACCAATCTTCGAGGGCGGTCGTGAGAATCTTGAAAGATTTGTCGCCCAGCTCCGTGTTAAACTGTTCAGCGACCCGTCCCGTTTCCCAACACCTGCTTTGCGTATGGGATATGCTTTCAACCGGTTGGGGGGACGTGCACAGGCACAGATTCTTCCGTTTGTCCAGAACGGGAAGTTTCTCTTGCAAGATTCCGACGATGTTATACGAATCCTGGAGAACGCCTTTGGGGACCCAGACCCAGCTGCCACAGCGCGCAGTAAACTCCACAGCTTGAAACAGGGAAAAAAGGAGTTTACCGCATACTTTGCAGAATTTCAGATGTTGGTGTCCAAGTTGAGTTGGGACGAGGGAGCAAAGCTGGACGCCTTGAAGGAGGGCGTGTCAATCGAGCTTTGTCATCAGCTCTTGGGACGTACCCACGGTCTTACCTTCGACAAGTTCGTGGCCCTGTGCCAACAGCTCGACTCTGAAATCCGGACCCTCCAGCATTATGAGGGCAGAGCTGGCAATAGGTCCTCTTACCAGCCGCGCAACCCACAGAATCAACCACGCAGCCATACGCCGGTGCCGAACATCACCACGACTACGACTACCAGTGGACCTGAACCGATGGATCTTAGTGCCGGTGGCGCTGGTCGCGGAAAAATCTGGGAGCAAGAGCGGGCTGCCAGGCTTCGTGAGGGTCGTTGTCTCTACTGCGGATGCCCGGGGCACATGGCTCGCCATTGTCCGAACAAGACAAGGAATCCCTTCCGTGCCGCCGCCACCCAGATCGTGCCGAACGAAGATCAGAACCAGAGCCTGAATCCGATTGTGCACCCGAACCCGAACCCGAACACGTACATGAACCCACCCTATGGCAATGAAGGTGGAGGAGGGGGAGGTAATGGGGGCCAGGGTCAGTCAGGAAATGCCTAGACCAGCAGCTGCACGATGGCAGCGCTGTTGGTCATACTCGGGGCAAGTCCTTTTCTTCGTCTACACCCGCATTTCGTTTGTCTAGTTTGTCAGTTTCTGAAGTAGCAATGGAAGGAAAACATCTGGTTGTGTTGTGCAATATTTCCTTCGGCAACCAAACCATTGCTACACATGCACTGATTGACTGCGGAGCCACGGGAATCGCTTTCATAGACAAGGACTTTGCCCGCCATCACCAACTCCCCCTCACACCACTCCAGTATCCTAGAAGCCTTGAGGTCATCGATGGCCGCCCTATATCTTCCGGAGACATTACGCATGTCGCCAACACCCACCTATCCATCCTCGAACACCAAGAACCATTACCCATGTTTGTCACCAAACTCGGACATTACCCAATCGTACTCGGTATTCCATGGCTGGAGCTGCACGATGTCGCCATTCGATTCAGCTCCCGCACCTTGACCTTTGGTTCACAGTACTGCGCCACACATTGCAACCGAACACCTACCATGGTTCACGCCGGCTCTCTCACGTCAAAAGTAGCTCCTCAGGAGCCAGCTGTAAGCGTGGGGGCCGGCGAATTCGTGGCCCGCGTATTTACGTCTCCCAAATCATTTTTTCAGAACCAAGCTGACCATGGCAAGGACTACAATGTGGGAATGGGCGCCCGATCGTTGAATTGGCACGCCAGACGGAACGAAAATTGCGCCGCGCCAGAAACGAGCTTTTTCGATGAAAATGCCGCCGCGCCGGAAACGAGAGCCTGTCCGACGACAGAGCGCCCGATTCAGATTTCAGCTATCGGTGGACACCCGTTCCGGCGATGGGCGTATAAGCAAAAATTGACGATTTTCTCGACTTTCTTGTATGAGATTAACCAAGCGCTCGGCTTGAGCGAGCAAGCAAAGAAACCAAAGGAACTGGATCTGAAGACTTACATACCTGCCGAGTACCATGAGTTTCTGCCACTATTTTCGGAAGCATTGGCAAAGAACCTACCACCCCACCAGCTGTATGACCACAAGATTCCCTTTGCGAGAGGGTTTCACGCCTCCTTTTGGCCCGCTATACTCGATGTCTAGAACCGAGTTGCAGACGTTAAAGCAATGGTTGGAAGAGAATTTGAGCAAGGGATTCATTAGGGCGTCGTCCTCCCCTGCGGCCTCACCAATCCTTTTTGTCAAAAAGACCGATGGCAGCCTGAAGTTGTGTGTCGATTACCGTGGGCTAAATGCAGGAACCATCAAGAATCGTTACCCACTGCCTTTGCTGCAGGAAACGTTGATGCGGTTGTCGAAGGCCAAATACTTTACAACTCTGGATATTCGTGGGGCATACAATCTGGTACGAATGGCAGAAGTTGAAGAATGGAAAACGGCTTTCCGGACGCGTTACGGGTTATTCGAATCCCTGGTTATGCCATTCGGTTTGACGAATGCACCGTCTGATTTCCAAGCCCTCATAAACGATGTGCTCCGGTCCTACCTTGACGACTTTTGCACCGCGTTCCTCGACATCTTTATATACAGCAACACCTTGGAGGAACACAAGGAACAGGTGTACAAGGTGTTGAAAGCATTGTCGGACGCTGGACTGCACCTGAAGCGGGAAAAATGTCATTTTCACAAACAGGAAGTGAAATATCTGGGCTTTATAATCACCACCAATGGAATCCGGATGGATCCGGAGAAGGTGTCTTGTGTCCTGGGATGGGAGACCAGGAGGACTGTCACCAATGTTCAGTGTTTCCTTGGATTTGCCAACTTTTACAAGAGATTCATAAAGGATTACTCCAAAGTGGTGACGCCGTTGACCAAAATGACAAAAAAGGAGGGAGGCAAATACGTCCCATTCGTGTGGGGACCAGAGCAGCAGGCAGCCTTCGACCACCTCAAAAAAGCGTTCATGTCGGCACCCATGCTCCGTCACAATGACTACGACAGGGAGATAATAGTCGAAACGGACGCCTCAGACTACGTCTCGGCCGGCATTCTCTCGCAGCATGACGATGATGGTGTTCTGAATCCGGTGGCCTTTTACTCCAAAAAGCACAGCCGTGCGGAATGCAATTATGAAATCTACGACAAGGAACTCATGGCAATCGTCCGGACTTTCAAGGAATGGAGGCCCCACTTGGAGGGCTCGCGCCACCCGATCCAGGTTTTGAGCGACCATAAAAACCTGGAATACTTCATGAGTACCAAGCTTTTGAACCGTCGCCAGGTCAGGTAGTCCGAATTCCTTTCCCGTTTCGATTTCAGGATCGTTTATCGACCGGGAAAGGCGGGTGGCAAGCTGGATGCATTGACTCAGAGATGAGGAGATCTCCCTGAGGAGGGGGATGAAAGACTGCTAACCAACCGGCACGCCGTGTTGAAACCTCAGAACCTGATCGACCTACCGAACGCCGGACACGGACGGATCAACGTTTCCGACGCCGGACGGAACGCCGGACGGCCAGATGCGCTGGACGTTGTCAATGGCTTGAGCTTGATGGCTAATGACGCGCTGGACGCCGCGCCGGACGCCGGACAGGCCGGACAGCCGGAAAACGGACGAATAGCCACTTTACTTGCCGAAGCCTACCAAGTGGACGAATTTCCGGGACGGATACTGGGCCTTCTGCGTGACGGCACTAGGCAGTGTAAAGAAATATCACTGGCCGACTGCAAGGAAACGAATGGCAGGCTATTCTATTGGGATTGCCTCTTCGTACCGGACCACACTCCACTTCGGCTGCGGCTGCTGCAGGACCACCACGACCCCCCTGCCATGGGACACCCGGGACGTGCCAAAACACTGGAATTACTCGCAAGAAAGTACTACTGGCCGCCAATGAGGAAGGATGTCAACCGGTTCGTACGAAACTGCCACGTTTGCCGCCGGACGAAGTCCAGACGACACGCACCGTATGGAGCCTTGAAACCACTGTCCGTACCGGATCGACCGTGGCAACACATATCTGTCGACTTTGTGACTGGTCTACCACGGTCCAAGGGCTACGATGCTATCTGTGTTGTGGTGGATCGCCTGACGAAGCAGAGGCACCTCATTCCCTGCACGACGATGATTACAGCGGAAGAACTGGGCACTCTCTGCTACGACAGGGTGTTCCGCTACCACGGGCTACCGGAAACGATTGTCTCGGACAGAGGGCCGCAATTCGCTTCCCGCTTTTGGAAAAACCTATGTTCGTGTCTGAAGATTGACGCACAACTCTCGACTGCTTTCCATTCACAAACGGACGGAAAGACCGAGAGAGTGAATGCAGTTCTGGAACAACACATCCGCGCATACGTCACGTATCTGGAGGATGATTGGGCTGATTTCCTCTTTCTGGCAGAGTTTGCAGGCAACAACCAAGTATCGGACACCACGACGATGTCACCGTTCTTCACGAATTTCGGTTTCCACCAGCGTTACGATTTCGAACTGGACATCCGAGTAGATGCAGCGGAAGAACAGGAAGCACAAACCGCAGCAGAACGACTGGAACTGATTCACGAAGTAGCCCGGACCAAGATGCGATATGCACAGCTACGACAGGCAGAGGGGGCGGACGCCCACAGGGCGCACGCACCAGCCTTCCGACCCGGTGACCTCGTGTAGGTGGACGGCCGTAACTGGAGAACTGCACGCCCAAGCCGGAAGTTGGAAACCAAGCACCATGGACCGTACCGCGTGGTCCACACCATCGGAATGCACGGCTACGAGTTGGACATACCGGCAACCATACAAAAACACCGAAGGTTCCCTGTATCCCTTCTACATGCTGCTGCCAACGACCCTCTCCCGGGACAGGTGGTCCCGCCACCACTACCAGTAATTGTTGAGGGCGAAGAAGAGTGGGAGGTGGAAGAGATTCTGGACAGTAGGAGGACGAGGGGTCGGTTGCAGTACTTGGTTAAGTGGAGGGGGTTCACAGACCCAACATGGGAACCTGAGGAAAATCTGACCGAGGTGGAAGTGGTGGATATTTACCACGGACGTTACCCAGAGCGGCCGGCACCCGTACAAGCTACCATCGTGGGAACTCGGGCCTAAGAGGGGGCTACTGTCACGGCGTGTGCCAGCTACTAGGCCTCGACCCCTGACGCCGGGCGTGAGGATGGATTGTCGAGTGATGCCGAACGGGTGACGGATATCCTTAAAAGGAGCCGTCGCCCACTTCTTTCTTTCCTTCTTCCCTTTCCTTCCTCACGCAACAACTTGTCTACCTTACCCTCGCCTCACAAAATATTAGTTGTCTCTCCCCTCTTGTCCTCCGTCCCTGTCGGCTGCCTGCCCGCCGCATCCGTGTCCCTGTCCTTGCCGGCTGCGAGCCTGCCGTGTCCGTGTCCTCGACCCAGTCGGCCGTCTGCCACCGCGTCCGTGTCCCTTGTCCGTGTCGGCCACCCGCCCACTGTGTCTGTGTCCTAGTCCTTGACCTCGCCCTCTGGCTGCCACCAGGAGCCTAGCCGGCCACGCACCGTTACATCCAGCTCCTCTGCCGCAATCTTCGCCCATTCATCAGCCTTCTCGTTGTCGGCGATTCCCTTGTGGGCAGGGCACCACCGGATCTGGATGGTGATGCATGGCCTTACCTTCCGCTGCGTAGCGATGTGCTTTCTTGCCTGAAGTGCATACTGCTGGCCGGGGCCCGGCTCATCTGATGCCATCCACTTAATGGCGGCCTGGGCGTCGGAGAAGATCGTGACCCTCTCCGGCGTCGTGTTCCTGATGGCTGCATTCCCAACGCGCAGGCCAGTGCAGCGCATTCCGCATCGTAATGTTGCCTTGGAGGTCGACTTCTTCCTATGGAACAGTGCGGCCTCAGTTTTGCCATGGTCGAAGGCTACACCGCTCCGTGCTGCCCACTCGATAGATGCTGCTGCCGCTGCCGAGAGTTTGGCTGCGACTTCCTCATCATTGCTGGGGTCCCCTTGTGTGCTGGGCGCCATAGGATTATGATGGTGATGTCCAGCCTGGCTTTCCCCAGCACCAACATCTGCTTTCTGGGGGGACGGGGTGTCGGTCGAAGTGGGGCGGCATCCCTGGCCCCCCTGCTCTTCATGGGCAAGGTTCTTTCCAAACATGTTAAACACCATGTGTTGGAGGCGCATACTATTTTGCAAAATAACCCCTTTGAGGGAATTTAGTTTCGTGCTAATTCAGACATTTCACTAGTTTTCACCACGGGGGTGTAGTTTAGTGGTATACGATTACCACACCCGCGACAAAAACTAGCAGAATGTCAGAATTAGCGTGAAACTAAATTCCTTCAAAGGGGCTATTTTGCAAAATAATTTGCGTCATGCGTCGGTGTGCAGGCTTCAGAAAGTGACAGGACATGGACCCCATCATGCGTGATCAGCCCAGTAGCCAACGCCAAGACCAACCAGGCTTCTGGAACCCGCATTGTTTCCCAGGACAAACGGATAGGGAGCGAAGGTTAGGGGAAAAATTAGTGTAGCTTGGTGGAAATTTTGATCTAGCGGCGTGCAGAATCTGTTAGTTAGACCTTCATGTGCCACAACTCCCCTCCAAGCAACCCCGACCCCACCATTCACCATTCCCTTCGTGCTCAACAGCCTTCCATCATGTCCTTCAACGAAAGCCAGCGACCACACCTCCGAAACGTCTGGTTCTCACTGATGAAATCTTGTCTTCCGATATTCCATATCCAACTAATTAGTACGTTCGTAGTGTTAACCCCTCGTTGATCCCAGTCGGCACCAGCTGACATCTGAATTGACACCATGGGACGCCAGCGGCTGGTCACCACTGCGATTGCTTATATACCACGGTCGTTTCTTCGTTCTCACTCGAAGGAAACAGAGCAGAACTGGTGTCCCAGGTGGCGTGCGAGCAGGCGATATATTCGGCCTCAAGCATTCAAAGTGCCACGACGCTCTGAGACTTGGACTGCCAATGAATTAAGCCAGATATGACAAGCTCATTGTTGACATTGGTGTTCCCGAGTCCGAATACGCATCCGCCAACAGATTTCCGAGTTGTGAGATTCCCTGCCCAGTCGGAATCGGTGTATCCGACAATGGTGAAAGGATTCGGCAGCCGTCGGTAATGAATCTGAAATCCGACAGTAGTCTTCAGGTATCGGAGTACTCTCTTCACCGCCGTTGCATGCATTTCAAGAGGTTGAACATTGTACCGGCTGAGAGTGGTAATGCTGAAGGCGATATCCGGTCGACTTCCATGTGCCACATACATGAGTGATCCAACCATTGACAGATACTCTTTGCGGTTTGTCGGTTTGTCCTCACAGTGGGAGTTATCCAGATCTGTCTGAGGATCAAGTGGAGACTTAGCCGGTTTTGCTTCCAACAATCCGAATCGTCGTATGATCGTGTTGATGTAACTTCGTTGACAGATACTGAATCCTCCATCTTTGGTCCTCTCGATCTCGATTCCTGGGAACCGTTTTGCCGTACCCAAGTCGCACATCTTGTACTTCTTTTGCAGCAGCTGCTTGATCCGATGTCCCCTTCCTTATGCGCCGTTGTGCGCAATGAGCAGATCGTCCACATATAGTACTAGAAGGACTCCTTGTTGGAGGTACAGGTTTGGATCTTCCGCCGATTGTCGGAATCCTATGGATTGCAAGTATCCATCGATATCCTCGTACCAAAGTCTGGGCACCTGTTTAAGTCCGTAGAGTGCTTTTCGAAGGATTAATACACTTCTGCTTGACGCGCTTTTGCTCGACGCGAGCCAGTCAATTCCAAGTGGCATTTCCATGTAGATGTTGTCTCGGTCTATCCTTGGATTTAGGAAAGCCGTCACCACGTCCATATGGTCAACATCCCAGCCATACTGAGCGGCCAGTGCCAGTATCAATCGGAATGTTGCCATCTTGGAAACCGGTGCATAGGTTTCGTCGTAGTCGATGCCTTCCCTTTGTTCGTAGCCCTTGATGACTAGTCGTGCTTTGTACCGAGTGGATCGGTCTGGATTAATCTTCCTCTTGTAGATCCACTTGCATCCAATAGGCTCTTCTTCAGTCCTGTCAGTTATTGGTGTCTGGACTACATTACCCTTTTTCACGATATCGAATGTGTGATTCTCAACCAATGCCTGCCATTCCTGGCGCATGGCTTCCTTCCATTGTCTTGCTTGCGGACTTCGTAAAGCAGCTCTGTACGTGAGCGGTTCGCTTTCGTTGTCAAGAGACTTATTGGTAGCAGACTCGACGGTATCGGGCTCGATGATTGGTTGGATTTGGGCTTCGTCTTCTGATGTCTCGGTGATCCCAAGTAGCAGGAAGGCAGAGGCAAGGTGTTCCGAAGACGTCACATCACCCCCTTCTTTGTGAGCCGTGCTCATAATCGCCTTGTGGATTTCAAGGCGTTCCTTGCTGCGCGTCCGGGCAGAGATATATTCATTCTTGTCTGCCATTTCAATCAGTCTTGATGTCACTCATATGGAATCCACATCACCCGTTCTCGCTTTTCGCTCAATTCGGCAGTCATCCGTTGATTCGCTCAACAGGCTTCTGCCCAAACCGGCAGGCATCTGCCCAAACCGGCAGGCATCCGCCCAAACCGGCAGGCTTCTGCCCAAACTGGAAGGCTTCTGCCCAAACCGGCAGGCTTCTGCCTCAACCGGCAGGCATCTGTCCAAATCGACAGGCTTCTGCCCAAACTGGCAGGCTTCCGGCAATTCACTGACAGGGAAACAAGATTTCTTGACTTACTGTTTTCTTGACTTGTCGGCCAGTCACTTATTTCATTCATGTTCGCCTCTTGGATTTCGTCCTGCGATTTGTCCGCATTTTCTGGAAACTCAATGGCTTCCGTCTGCTCTTCTGTGTGTGCATTATCTTCTTCATCAAACACCACACTTGAGCATTCCACTGCTCGTCCGGTTCTTCCCGATTTGAAATCCCAAATTCTCCAGATTTTCGTGGTGTTATGAACATATCCCAACATCATGCACATACTGGAGCGGTTTCCGAATTTCTTCTCCGTTCTCTGAACAGGTGGAAGGTGTTTGTATGCGCGACTTGCGAATCGTCTCAGGTGTCCGATTTTTGGAATGGTGCCGTACAGAGCTTCGTATGGTGACCGGTGGTCCGCCAGACCAGACGTAGGTGACCTTCGATGCAGGTAGCATGCTGTCCTGATGGCTTCCGGCCAAAATATTATCGGCACATTTGCATCCAACATCATACTTCGTGCCTTCGCATTCAGTGTTCGGATCATGCGCTCGGCCGTTCCGTTCTTGTGTTGGGTGTATGGGGGGGAGGGTTCAAACATAATTCCTTGTTCTCCCAGTAAACCTTGGAATATCGAGTTGTTGTATTCTTCGGATCCATTGTCACTATGGAAACGTTTGATGTGGAATCCCTGTGTTTCCACCCAGGCTTGGTAATGTTGAAACTTGGCCGATATTTCTTCCGCGGTTTTTGTGATCAGAAAGTACACCTCAGTGTATCTCGTACAGTCATCAATATAGATGATGTAATATTGGGCGCCTCCAATACTGTGCTTCATAGGCCCGCAGAGATCTGAGTGCACAAGCTCAAACGGCGTTGAGGACCGGGGTGCCTTGGTGCGTACAATATGTTGTTGTTGCTTCGCATGAATGCATGTCCGACACAATCCAGGTGTTTCCCAGCGAGGACTCGTGTCCATACAATCCGTCACAGACTCGACATCCATAGGATCCATCACCGGCTCGATATCCGGAACTGCAGCCAGCTCGACGTCATGATGGGTAACCGGCTCAGCGTCCAGAGAATCCGTAATGCGTTCTCCTGAGGATTCCAGTAGCCATCTCAAATCTTGATGATTAAGGTGCGCGAGACGTCGATGCCACATGTTTATCGTGTGTGAATGTGGAGCAGTTCGATGCATTCTAATTTCGGAGATTTGTGCTGATCCATCTGTTGATAGTATGTATAAGCCGTCTTCAAGGTTGGCGCCAAGAAATTTCCGTCCTTTTGCATCAGCAATCGAGCATATCCCTGATCGGAATGTTGTTGTGTATCCATGTGAGTCGAGTTGTCCTACTGATAGGAGTGATATTCGGAACTCCGGAACGAAGAATGCCTCAATATCCACTCCTCCCAGAGCTACAATTCCTTTCTTCTTTGCTTGTACTTGATGATCATCCCCCAACTTGATGATCATATTCGTTTCCTTAACTGAGTTCTTCTGGAAGTATCGAAGATTGTTGCCGTAATTGTGAGATGCTCCGGAATCAATTACGCAGGTCCTTGTTGTTATTGCCGATCGATATGATGCCACCATTACCTCCGAGCTGAGGGAGGTGGAGCCCACGAGCCATTGCTGGTTGCCGGAAGTGTCGTGCGAACCTCCGTTTCCGTCGCCTCCATCGCGTCCATTTCCATCGCGTCCGTTGTGTCTGTTTCCGTTGTGTCCGGTTCCGTCGTGCCCGTCGCGTCCATTTCCGTCGCGTCCGTTGCATCCATTTCAGTTGCGTCCGTCTCCTTCTCATCCGTTTCTTCTGCTATTTCGTAGGGCTTGTCCCTTTCTTCTGGCTGGACACTCATTCTTCATATGGCCTTCTTCTCCGCAATAATAGCAGTCAATCTGATCTCTAGGTCGTTTGTTCTTATTCCGGCAGTTGGTGGTAGTATGGGATCCTGTTTTGCACAAATCACACCATTGTTTCTGAGAACGCTCATTTCCCTGGTAACGTCCCTGGTAGCCTCCACGTCCTCTTCATCCTTGTTGAGTATAGAGAGCTTCGGAAATTGCGTCAGGTTTGGTTGTCATCGATCGATTCGTCTCGCATTCGTTGAGTGCATCCATAACCTCTTGAACTGTAACTCTTGCGCGGGATTGAAGAATCTCGATCGTGACTGCATAGGCAGGAGGAAGAGTCGTATAGATGTGATTCTTGAGGACTACGTCGGAGACTGCTTCTTCGGAGCCGGCGAGCTCAGTGGTGATGTCAAGCAGTTCGGCGAAGTAGACATTGAGCGGCTGCCCAGGAGTGGGCCGAAGAGTGCTGAATTTCCGAAAGAGTGACATTCTTCTGATGGAGGAGTTGGCAGTGTTTATGCGTGCCTCAAGTTCTTTCCACGCCTCAACGGGATTGTCCATGCCTTTGATGTACACCTTGACAGCATTGGTACAGGATCCGTAGATGATGGCCAAGGCCTGCAATTTCCGTTGCTTGTAGTCCTTGTACACCTTCCGTGCCTGGACAAGGGCCATGGTGAAGTCGTTGGGTGTTCCCGGATCTTGCGGTTCTTCTTCCCTTTCCATCACGATGTCCCAAGCCATTATTCCCTGTAGGACCTTCATACAACCTTCCTTCCAGACTGCGTAGTTGGTACGATCGAGTAGGCGAATGTTGCCCAGAGGGTGTTTGAATGATTCTTCACTCATGATGAGAATCGTATCGAAGTGCGAGGAGGGAAATGCTTGTCGATACTGACGGATCTTCTATCGCTGAGATGGTTAGCGCTCGGTTTCGCGTAGAAAATGTCTAAGTGAGACGTAGAGAAAAGGGCCTTGGAATCGCTGGCCCCTGCATTTACCACTGGCTCCTGAGGAGCTATTTTTCGCTCGAGAGTATGACGATTGAGAAGGTGATCGGGTGAGGTTTGTAGGTATTCGGAGCGGTTATGGCTCCGGGCTCATAACCTGATAAAGTTTGCCCGGTCACCGGTTTCTTTAACAGTCTTCACGCGCAGAGAGGGAGAGAGAGAGAGGAACGAGTGAGGAACAGAATGAGATGATTTGATCGTTGAAGTTTGATGGAATCGCTCAACCGTGATGTGTCTTATCTTTTCTGTGCTATTTAGGAGTATTTAAGAGTACAGAAGAAAGAATGCGAAAGACGCTGCTATGGGAGAATGCCAAGCCGTCATTACCAGGATCCCCTTGCCACTGCCGTTGCTATGCCATTGCTCCTCACAGCGTTGCTGTCGTCGCCGTTGCGGCGGTGACGCTTCCATCGGCGCGCCACGCCGGAGCGGCGAGAAGCAATTCCAACAGGTCTCACTCGCTGTTCTGCCTTGACGAATACTTATGCTCTACGACAAGGATCAGACGATTGTATTGTCGCAAAAATGAGCTCGAACGGTGTTTTCTTGCCAATCTGGGGCGCTACGGAAAGGCTAGAAGTTGGCAAGTCCGGGGTTCGCGAAGGGAGGATGTCAGGTTGAACAAGGTGGGAAGACATCCCATCCCCTTCTCCGGATTGTAGTTAAACAGCTATATATTTCTCTGATTGTACCTCCGGATGTGTCCTTACGGCGCGCACTTCATTTGTTCGAAGAACCGCCGTCACACCGTCGCCACGCACCGGCCCGCCGGAGGTGTTGCCCCGCGCTGCTTCCACCCACTAGTCTGGGTCTTGCACTGGCACCACCGACCGTCAGGTCGGCTGGTTATCCAGTGCAAGTTCTGTACATCTTGCCGGTGGCTCTGGTTCGGTTTTGGCAGAGGCTATATTTTGCTGTCCCTTATATACGAGGGGCCCCGTTCCATGAGATCCCCCACACTCAACCATTCAACCAACACACGCTCGACCGCACACCCTCGACGTCCTGACCCCAAGGGCGCGAGGCAACAAGCCACGAGTTTCGTAAGTACCCACCGCGGCCTGGTGAACTCACCCCCTCGTTCGGAAATAGGGCTGCTGCGCTTCAGGACTGAGACCGTGCCGCTATTTGGTAGAAGTCACCCCCTCCTACTCAGTCGATTGGGCTTTTCCCCTTCTCCGCTCCCTCTGTTTCCTCCCATGGTGATTACCCAGGCGAGAACATCTCAGGCCATCCCTGCGATCAGGTTGAAAGTGCAGTACCTGGTTGCGGCAAAGTTGTTGGTACGAGCCTGCAGTCTCCCACACCGCCATCGTATGTAAGGCGACAGGCCAGGCGCCACGTCATGGGCGCCGACCCCTGTAGCCAACGCCAAGATATGTACCAACCAGTTCCCTCCTCACCAGGCATCTTTCCTGTCGTTAAAATCTTTACCTTTTTTGGCCAAAAATTTACTAGTATCAAAAAAAGGGCAAATATCATACGAGAAGAATAGGTTCCGATTGGCGGGATCGCTATCCCTGTTCATCCGGGTCCAAGTATGACACAACTATGCTGACTGGCATCACCGACAAGCCGTGGCGAGAACCCCTCGACAGACCCCGCACGTTGCAGCACTGCGGAGGGCCAGACCAGACATCATTGAGGTCTGGTGGTGCCCTGCGCATAAAGGCATCGAAGGAAACGGAAAGGCCGACGAATGGGCAAAGACTGCAGCGGAGGCCAGACACCAGGGGGGTTGAATGGCTGAGCTATCTACGCACTCGCTACGACGCGCCGGCTTGGCGACGTAGATCTTTTACTCCCTATCTACCCCAGGCGTTGAGTTCGAGCCCCCCTCTTCCCCAGCCCGTCATAATAATCCTCAATTCTACTTCCTCGACCGGCTCTCCAACTTCGTGCCGTGTCAGTTTCCCACTATTCGCCGGCGGGCATCACACTCGTTCCTCCCCTAACTATCTCATCACCACCACTTCCACCGCTTACCACCACCTGTCCTCCCGCCGCGCGTCACCCGCGAGAGTCTATTCCACAAACCACCAAGCTATAGTGCGAATCCCTTGACAGGCGGCTACAACACGCGACCATCTCACGGCAAGAACTACGTGCGACCGGATTTGCATTGCTCGTCCCCGGAGGCTTTCTGTTCGCACGAGGGTGGTGACGGTGAGCGTCCAAACCCCACTAGGGGCAGCTAGGTTTTCGCCAGCCTCTCCGCAATCCAAGCGGAATGGCTGCGCCTGTGGAGCTGGCTGTGAGGTAGAGGGAGATGGGCTGCAGGCGGATGATGTTGGAATATATGGATCGATGATCGTGAAGATTGTATTACAGTATTATGCGGGCACAAGATCTCTCTATATACAGGAGGGCCGTCAGGACAAAGGACGGAAGACTGCCCCCCGAGACGGTGCTCGGGGACTCAGTCATGTCCGGACGCCACCTCCGGTCCGTCATGTCCGGACGCCACCTCCGGTCCGTCATCTCCGGACGCCTATTATTCTGACACTTCCCCTCGTATGGAAGATGCAAAGGAACACAGGAGAGAAAGAAACAAAATCCTCGGATGCCTCGTTAAAACTCGTAACCGTGTAAAAAACCCCCTTAAGGGAAAACCACGGACATAGGAGAAAGAGTGCATCCTCCAA